>ERZ795060.464-NODE-464-length-55314-cov-6.527118_pt1 | contig 55314 bp, 41 predicted proteins | sample MGYA00375144_ERZ795060 | MGnify/ENA primary metagenome ERZ795060 (study PRJEB30189, sample SAMN05720157) | activated sludge metagenome | isolation source: anaerobic digester from wastewater treatment plant | place: Japan | collected 2015-05-15 ... | reverse complement strand
CGCTGTCCATGTTGCCTTCGTTGCCGTAGGAAACCGGCCCCCCGATCCGCCCCCAGAAGGTGATCCGGCAATCCTCGATGACGACGTCATGACGGCCGGCTTTGATGAGAATCCCATGCCGGGCGGCGTTGCGCGATTCAATACCGCGCACGATGACATAATCGGCGTCGATCACCACCGACGCGTCTTCCGCGTTCATCATGTCGAGGGTGGCTTTCGCGCCGGCCGCGGGTTGGATCAAGTGGTAGGCGTCCGGTGTTCCTGACTGGGTGATCACCAGGGGCTCGCGCGAAACACCGTCCGCTAATGTTGTAATCCGGCCGATGGGATACTGGTCGCTCCGGGTTTTCGACGGAAGAGTGACGGTCTCGCCGCCACACGTCAATTCAATCTCATACCCCGTGTCCGGTTTCAGATTCACCAGGCTGCCCCGGTATTCCCGGTCGCGGGGATCGTAGACCAGGCCAAGCGCCGCGCGCCAGGCATCCGCGCCGGCTTCCCGGAACCGGACCGCGCAGCCGCCGGGATCGTCATGCCGGTAGTATATTCCAATGCATTCATAGGTTGGAACCGCGTAGGGATTGGCCTCTTCGGCAATGGCCACGGGAATCAAACCGAATGCGATACCGGAAATCACGGACAACCAAAACAATTGCGTCCATTGAAAAATACGAAGGGATTGCGTTTGCGGCATGAATGATTACCCCTCTGCGATCTTGGTTGGTGACGGTAATGTGCTTTCCCTCGGTCCGGCCCTGGCGCATTTCCCCTGATGTTTTCAGAGTCACGCGGCCACCTGCTCCCGCAGTTCTCTGAAACAGCAAGCGCTCAATTGTTGATCCCTGACATATTGGAACGTCATTTCGAGCATTTTCATTTGGGGATCGAATGCGTGAAGCGACCAGGGATGCCAGATCAAGGTTACATGAGGCTTCTTGTCCGCCACGGCTTTGTCGATGAATATACGGTTGACGGCGAATTCTTCTTCGGGACGGGACAGAAAACCCGCGGGGATGGCTTCGGGCATCGCGGGAGGCCACAGAGTGAGACGGCGGGGCCCCATCTTGTTGTTGTTTTTCAGCAGGTTCTCATGCCAGCCGTGCCCGGGAAGTTCCCACAAGTCTGGAAATCCTTCTCTTTCATAACGAAACGGTTCGATGAGCAAAGCAGGAAGAGAAAAGTCTGGCCCCCACAGCCAGCTGCTGGTGTAGGTATATCCGGCTTCCTCAATCAGGCCCAACACTTCCGGCGCGTTGCGGAATCCATCCTCGAATCCGCAGGCGGGCCGCAATCCCAGGCAGGGCTTTTCGAAAATGTTTTCAATGATCTCCTTGCTTTTGAAGATCTCCACCCGTTTTTCCGGCAAACTTATGGCCGGGCCGCAGATGGGATTATCCTTTAACATCCGGTGGGAATATGTATGCGAAGCCACTTCGAAGAGTGGATCATCCAACAATCCCCGGTATTCCTCCGCGTTCGCCTCCAGCGTTTTCCCAGTAATGAAAAACGTCGCGGGCATGGCAAATTTCTTGTGGACTTCAACGATTTTCCGGACCGCGGCCAGGCAATTCGGTGATTCCGTGTCATAGGCTGCCACATACCGGGTGGCCGGTACCGGGGTTGGCGTCTCCACGGAGTCTCGCGTCCCGGAATACGCGCTCATGGCCATCGTGCTCAATCCAACGGAATGAAGAAACCTTCGGCGTGAAAGGGTGGACATAATAACTCCTTTGTCGTGATAACCTGCGCATGATCATTCAAACATCAACCAATCAACGATGCCCGTAATGAGAGACGGCCATCGTGGAGGCAAATCCAACTGCATGAGAAACATCTGGCTCTCGCCTGCGTTCAGGCCCCAGTTGTCGGCCCAAACGATTTTGCTGCCATCGCGGGTGATCGCCGCGTGAGTCTCTTCCCAATAGGATCCCGTGGTATTGTGTTGTTTGGCCATGTAATACACACTGGGTTCGGCCTGGTCCAGCCGGGCCAGGACCATCGACCGGTCCAGCCAATTTTGTTCCGGCAAGCCTGGCTCGATGGTCGTGGAAATCAATGCGTATCCCGGGTAGTTGCATGATATATGCACGCCGCTTTGCAATCCTTGGGGGGAATTACTGCTGTAAAAAAGCCGGATGATGGGGATAATCCCCGAGGACGCGTAATCGCTGGCAACCAATACAGGTTGCGTGGTCCATTCAAGCGGGATCATATCCACGTAATCTGTGCGGCTGTTCTGCATCACGATCACTTCGCGGCCGTCCGCGCCCAAACCCACATCCGAATGCGCAGTGTCGTAAGCCAGCTGGTGGAAGCGGGTAAGTTCCCGGTTGGCCAGAGTCAGCCCCTTCGTATGGCCCGTGTTCCCTGGATCGCCCCCGATAATCACAAAGTTGCCCTGCCATGACATGCCCACCCAGTCGATCACCCGTTCCGTCTCGGGCAGAGGATACACTCCCGGTACGGTGTCGGTTTCCCGGTCCCAAGTGAATAAATACAATGGCAAATACTCAGCCCGGTCATCCCCTTGCAGCATGAAAACCCAATAACGGAAATCCTGAGAGGCTTCGCCTTCTTCCTGAGTGGTGATCCGGTAAACGGGTGAATCCCGGATAACCGGCCCGACAACCGGGTCGGACGTGAAATCTTTGATTACGGTTTGCTCTCCCGTGAGAACCTCCACGGTGACGATCCGATACTCCTGAATCCCCCACAAACGATGGGGATCGCTGGCATCCCACCGGGGTTCCTGAATATCCAGGTCCAGAACCCGGTTGGCTTCCTGGTTGTAGGGCACCGCCCCGGTGCGGTAGACGAGGAAACCCCCGTCCTCATTGAGGAGAACGATCAGGGATTGATCGGCATTGAACGGATCGAAGCGGGAGTATTCATGCCGGCCGTTGATCCCGTCCGCGACAGTCACCCGGGTTTGGAGCGTACCGAAACGCGGATCCCAAAACGGTTCGCCGACGCCGGGCAAAGGCGCGTCAACCAACGGGAAGGCGGGATTGATCTCCGCGAGGGGATTAGGAACCTGGATGAACGAAAATGAATCTGGATAAGGAAGCGGTTGCGCCAAAGTTACCAGCGGTGCCAGGAGTAACAACCAAATCCACACCCCGGTTGACAATCGCGAAAAGTGGGGCGGATCACAAAACGGTATCCGGAAAATATGAAGATAGGGTGACATGAGGTTGCTCCCGAAAAAAGGATGTCAAATCCGTTCAGCCAAGTGCTCCCATTATATAAGGTTTCATAACGGAAGTATGTCCAGGGAAAAGAAATGTCGACTTCACCGCCTTCTGACGGTGGAGTATTCATCGGACCACTTGATTATAAGACCGTATTCAAAATCCCCCTGGGAATGGGCATCTTAACTGCGCGGTCTTAACTGCGCGGTAAGCATTCACACCTTGATCACTATCTCGAACGGCAATACGACGAACCGATTCTATTTTACAAGCGTCCATTAGTTATGCGGGCTTATGAGGAGGGCTTTATGAGGGATTAAAGGGCCTATCTGGCTCCCATTGAGGCGACAGTATTTCGCGGATGGCTCATTTGGCGAGGTTATTGTAGAGGATATGGAGCGCAAGGGATTCGAACCCTCGACCCCTACCTTGCGAAGGTAGTGCTCTCCCAGCTGAGCTAGCGCCCCGCTATACACCACAAAAGACGTTACAAGTATAAGCACGCTTTTCCAATTCGAGAAGTCCCCCAATCACCCGATCCCATAAAAATCCTTCCGTGCCGATGACATTCCCGCAAGGCCTTTAAAATCGGGTGGCTCAGTAGAAATCCGCCTGATGGCTTGTCTTCCAGGATCCTCACCTCTTATTCGAAGAGTTGTTTTCACTTTCCGGAGTAATCCCTTCGGAGGTGTTGGCACTCTAGTATAATGAAGTGAGTCAAGCCTTCAGGGAGATCAGAAACTTTCGATTTTTTGATACAATACACTTGAGCGGACAGGACGCGAGAGAGGACGAAACGCGTGCCGGGGACCACGTGCGGCACGTTGGATGAATGGCCAATGAGCGAAGAACCTATTGGAAATCCGAAAAAAATATTGGCGGAACAGATCGCGGGCATCGTATTGGCCAGTGAGTCCCCCCGGCGGAAAATGCTTTTGGAAAAATTGAATATTGCGTTTCAAGTAGTGCCCAGCCGGTTGGCAGAACTGCCCCCCATGGGGGAGCGGCCCAACAGCTACGCGGCCCGCATGGCGTTGGAGAAAGCCGTGAAAGTGGGACACTTTTATCCCGATCACTTAGTGATCGGAGCCGACACGGTGGTGGCCATCCATGACACGATTTTGGGTAAACCCAAGTCACACAGCGAAGCGGTCCTCATGCTCAGCCGCTTGTCCGGCCAAGTGCATGAGGTCTGGACGGGGATCTGTGTCTATCACGCGCGATCCGGGACGGAAATTGTCAAGGCGGTCTCCACGCAGGTCCGATTTCGCGAGTTGACCCAGGAGGAAATCGATTCCTATGTCCAATCCGGAGAACCGATGGACAAGGCCGGGGCGTATGCCATTCAAGGCCGGGGCAAATCTTTGGTGAGGGATTTGAAGGGATCGTATCATAATGTGATCGGGTTGCCGACGATGGAACTGGGCCGAATCTTGGAACAGATCGGTGTGCCCATCGATTCCAAATCGATCGACTCCCCCTGTGACTAACCACGCCGGAATCCCGGGGAGTGAGAGGAAGCCGGAACGCAAAGGAACATTTCGAGAAGGACATGTCAATGATCGAGATGGAATTTTACGAATTGAGGCTGGACGAAACCGGAGCCGATCAGATCATCATTCTCAAAGAAAAACACGGCCATCGCATGATGCCGATCGTGATCGGATATTATGAAGCGCAATCGATCCATCTGGCCTTAAACGATATTCACATCCAACGACCACTAACTCATGATTTATCAGTGAATATCGTTGAAGCGTTAGGGGCCCGGATGGAACGTGTGGTGGTGAACGATTTGCGCGACTCGACCTTCTATGCCCGCATTTATTTCAAGCAAAACGGGGGCCAAGTGGATGTGGATTCCCGCCCCAGTGACGCGATTGCCCTCGCCATCCGGACCAATACGCCCATTTATGTCGCAAAAGAGGTCCTCGACCAGGTGGCCAAGTAGCGGCACGGCTTAAAAAAACCATCAAAGACGCCACAATTTTGTTACAGCCTGCTGTCACCACCCGCGGTTATGATCCGTATAGGTTGATACCATACTTTCTATTGTGCGGCTAGTGCACGGCTTGACCGGCCCCATCCATGGAGGATCCAAAAGCGGTTTTTCTTGTATCCGGCCGCAAAATGGAATAAGCTATGGTTGGATTGACGACTTCTAGAGAAACTCGGTGAGCCTTATGCCCCAGAAAAGCCCTAATCAAAAACAAAGGGGGTGGTTCGAAATGAAGACCGAGAAAAACTATGAAGGACAAATCCAAGTCCAGGTGACCAAACGCCTCCCCAAGAAAGATCTCTACAGCATTGTCCAGCAATTTGTGAACCAGAAACTCACCTTCGCGGTATCCAAACACGCCACGGAGTATGAAATCTGGAGGCAGATCCTTCCTGGGGATCAACCGCGCGTCAAAAACCGCAAAGAAGGCATGACGCCCGCCGGTGTCATCTCCCAGGATGAGGATCTCGCCCGGCGCAACTTTGTCTGCATTTGGGACAAGGGAAAACCGGTTTACGGCAATCTGGACAAAATCTAAACGGCCCTTCAGATGGTATCGCCGGGCCGCACGGTGGAGTCACTTGTCAAGGCTTTGTACTTGCGAGGGGGGGAGGTAGTCATGCTGTGCAAGCATCATCCCAATCCCGAGAATCACCCCCAGATAAGCCGCGGTGCGCATTTGGGCAAACATGGGGGCGAACATCTGCGCCGCGCAGAAGGCAATGAAACTGCAATAAATTCCTTTCGAGAGCACCCGCAAAAAGGGATCGCGCAAAACCTCGTTCTGGCGATGCAAACGGCGCAGAAACGCAAAATGAACGAGCAGGTAAGGAAAGAGCCCGAAAGCGCCCATTTTCACCGCCACCCATAAAAACGTGTTATGCACCCCCAGCAGATTCGTCCGGGAAAGCCAGATTTCCATGGGCATCACGCCTCCCAGCCCGATCCCGAAAAGGGGATTCTTCCGTATGCAGATCAGCGCGTTTTGCCATTCCACCAACCGGTAATTGGCGCTGCTTTCCTTTGTCGGTTGCACGATGGATTGGACGCGCAGGGAAACCGCCGTCCACTGATCGGTAATCGTGATCAGGCCCATCAGCATCACCGCCGCCAATCCGCTGAACAAGATCAACCGGAAGCGCGATTTCCGCCCTTGAATCCAGAACAACGCCACGAATCCAGCCAGAATGGCGATATAGTATGCCCGTTTGTATGAGACCAACAGGCTGAAGAACACCACCGGCGAGAGCGCCGTGAAGATCCATTTCCCCGGAAAACGCACCCGCTCGACCAGAAACGCGGCGAGAATCAGGAGGTAGGTGACAAACATCAGCGAATCGGCCCAATCGGTGAATATGGCCCGGATTTTCCACTTGATTTGCAGCCCTTGCCCCGCCGTGAAGAGATACACGCCTTCCCCCGCTTTCAGCGCCACCGCGGCGAGCAGGATGGTCAGGAAGATCAGGAGGGATTCTTTCGTCCGAAGCAAATTGACTGTCAGGTAATAAGCCACGAACAAATGCATCAACCGCCGGGGTTCAAAAAGCAGCGCGGGATCTTTGTAGTAAAACAGGCAGGTGATATATCCCACCACGCAGGCCGCTCCAAACCAGGCCAGCGCGAAATCGAGCCGGGTGCCATATACCACTCCCCGCTGCTGCAAAAAGGTAATCAGGGCCAGGAGGAGCAGGGCCGCCTCGAAAATATTGAGACCCAGATAAGGCAAGGATATCTTGTAGATGGTTTGTTCCAACTGCTCGTTAACCAGCAAAACATCTTCCGTGAACAAAGATTCGATGCCGAAAATCAACGCGAAGGCAATATCCGGCCGGGCGACAAGAATCAATCCGGACACGACGCCGCCCGCCACCATCAAAGCGGAATCGGGTGGGCTGGCGATTCCCGCCACCGTCAACAACGCGGCGCCCCCGGCCATCAGCCAGAGGGGCGTTTTTTCGCTGCGTCCCCACGCTTCGGTGAATTCACGCATCCAAGGATTCCAAAAAGTCCTGCATTTCGGTTACCGCGTGCGAATCGTTGCCGCGCCGCGCCGCCTCGATACCTTCGCGCAGCCGTACGGCGGCTTCGTCCCGCCGCCCTTCTTCATTCAGGTATTGCCCCGCCATGAAATAGGCGGCGGTGTAATCTGGATGCTTCCGGATCACTTCCTCCAATTCGTCCAGGGCCCGGTCCACAAGCCCCTGTTTCTTGTATTCCAAAGCCAGGGCATAGCGGGCGAAGGCGTCTTCCGGATCGTCCTGGACCAATTGGAGCAACGTATGCAAACGGGACGTGTCACTCATTGACCAAGCCTGCCATTCAGAATATTCCAGATGGAAAAAGCATGCCACGAAGCGCATGGCAATCAAGCCGGGACAACGATTCAATCCCCACCGGTTGAAAAATGATCGATTGTCTTCGTCTCCCCCTGTTAGTAGAATATCACCAGCGACGCAAGAGAGGGGATTCTCATGGCTGAGTATGACCTGAATGCTTTCCGCATGCCCGAAACCGAATCGGAATCCCTCTATGAGGAAGTGTTTAACCACGCGCCCATCGGTATCCTCATCACCGATCCCCACGCGCGGATCGTTCAACACAATTCCGAGGCGGAACACATTCTGTTCAGCTCGGATCTCATCGGGAAAACGATCGAGGATTTCATCGCGCCGGACATGGACTCCAGCGTGTTCCGCTCCTCCTTGACCGCCCCCTCCAAATATCCCCTCTTTCTGACTTTGATCACCAACCGGGGAAGAGAAATCCGCGTGCATCTTCATCCCCTGCGCCGGGAAGGATTTTGCTGTTTGTTTCTCGAAGACAATACCGGCATCCTTACCCTGGAGCAGGAACTCCGGAATTTCAAGACGGCCATTGAAGCCGCCGATGATTCGATTCTGCTGTTTGACGAACAAGGCTTGATCTTTTACGTCAATCCGGCCTTCGAGAAGATGGTCGGCCTTCCCCCGGAAGGGATTCTGGGCCGGAAGATTCAAGAATTCTGGAGCGATCAAGATCCCCCCGTGGTGCACAAGGACATCTGGCAATGCGTGCTCAAAGGCCAAAATTGGGCCGGGGAAATGATCTGGCTGCAGGGGAACCGGCAACCGGTCAACGTAGAAGTCCGGATTACCCCCATCTTCTCGGAAACCAAGAAAATCCTGGGCTTCATTTGCGTGCAGCGGGATATCAGCCACCGCAAGCGGATCGAAAAGCAGTTGGCGGACTACTCCAACAATCTGGAAAAACTGGTGGAGGAACGCACCCGCGCCTTGGCCAACTTGCATGACATCACGCAATTGTTTCACCGTACCGAAACGCTCGACCAGCGCCTGCGCCTGATTTTGATCGCCGCCACAGCCGGCGAAACGTTCCGGTTCAACCGGGCTTTCTTACTCCTGGTCGATAAAGACCGGCAAATGCTCAAGGGCCGTGTCGCGTTGGGCCCATCCAGTCCCGAGGAAGCCAACCGGATCTGGAGCCAACTGGAGCAAACCATTCCCAAAGACACCCTGGCCAAACGGTTGCAGGCTTACCTGGATCATGTAGGCCAAGGGGACTACCACGTCAACCAGATCGTCCAACATCTGGCAGTCCCTTTGCACCACGAAACCTCTCTCCTGATACAATCCATCCGGCAGCGCCGTGCCTTCATCGTGAAAGACGGCCGCACGGATACGGAATTCGATCCCTCCATCCTGGCTCTCCTTGGCCAGGATCACTTTGCCGTGATCCCCCTCTTGGTGCAAGAAGATCCCATCGGGGTATTGATCGTGGACAAGGCCATCACCAAGCAACTGATCCTGCCCGAGGACATTCAAATGCTGGAAATCCTGGCGGCGCAGGCGGCGTTGGCCATCGCCCACGCGAACACCATGGAGGAGTTAGCCAAGAAGGTGAAGGAAACCGAGCACGCTTACTCGCAATTGCGGGAAAGCCAGGAAAAACTGTTCGAGGCCGGCAAGTTTGCCGCGCTCGGACAGATGGCGGCCACGGTGGCCCACGAAATCCGCACCCCCCTGGTGGCCATCGGCGGCTTTGTCAATCTCATGCTCAAAAACCGGGATTCGGGCGATCCCGAATACAGCCATCTGCGTATCGTCCGCGACGAAGCTCTCCGCCTGGAAGATGTCCTCAACCGCCTCCTGTTTTACGCCCGCCCTTCCAGCCCCATGGTGCAGACCCAGGATCTCAATTCCTTTATCCAGATGGTGCTGACCTTTTTGAGCTCTGAACTCGAGTTCCACGAGATCAAGGTGAACCTGCGCTTGCAGGCGGATCTCCCGCCGATTGATTTTGACCGCAACCTGATGCGTCAGGTGTTGCTGAACATTCTCCAAAATGCCATCCAATCCATGGAAAACGGTGGTACAATAACCATAACCACGAAGGAGGACAGCCAATGGGTGGATGTGCGGGTCCGGGATACCGGTGTCGGCATCGCGGAAGAAAATCTCCACCGGATCTTTGAAGCCTTCTTTTCGACAAAACACGCGGGGACGGGACTGGGCTTGCACGTTTCCCAGCGGATCATACAAAGCCATGGTGGAACCCTCCATGTTGAGAGCCGTTTAGGGGAAGGGACCACGGTGGTGATTCGGCTTCCGAAGCGTCAGGAGGTCTCACGTGAAAAAAATTTTAGTCATTGATGACGAAGTCTTCCTGCGCCAACTGTATCAGGCGGAGTTGAGGGACGAAGGGTACGACGTGGTGGTCGCCAAGGATGGTTTCGAGGGTCTTCTCTTATGTGAAAAAGAGAATCCGGACCTGGTGATTGTGGATATCCGCATGCCGGGCATGGATGGCTTGGAAACCATATCCCGCCTGCTGAATCAGGACCGCAAACGTCCGGTGATCATTCATTCCGCGTATCCGCATTATCAGGACAATTTCATGAGTTGGAACGCGGACGCGTTCGTTGTGAAATCGGGTGATTTGTCCGATCTGAAAGAGACGATCAACTCCTTTCTGGCCAAGGTTGGCGCGTAATTTGTCCGGGGTGCCTTGTCCGTGCGCGGCTTTAGCCCAGCGGTGAAGAAAGGTTAGGCCGCCGGCGCGGCGTCATACACGGCGGTGTGGAGGTAATCGATTGCCAAGGGCAGGCAATACCGGTCATCCAGCCAGGCGGGATTGAGCACGACGTTTTGCGTGAGCCCCGCCCGGTGCCGCGACAAGAGATCCCATTCTTCCATCACCCGGAATCCGAATGGATAAAAATATTGCGTTTTCCGGCTGGTGGTCCGGTAATCATATGTCCCATCCTTGCGGATTTTATCATCCAGAAACCGGAAACCGGCCCGGGCCGCCTCGCGCACAGCCATATCCCGCGTGTGCTGGTAATACTTGGCCAAACAGGATAATGTAATAGTCTGGTAGCCGATGTCATATCCTCCGTACTCTTCAAAATAGCCCGCCGGTTTTTGTCCCTCGAGCAAACGCTCCATTCGTTGAGCCGCGGCCCTTAAGAGCCCCTCGTCTTCCAGAACTTCTCCCGCAAGCCGCAGGGCGGTGGCTGACGCAGCCATTTGGTTCATGACCCGTGGATTCTCGTGGGTCATCACCCACCGCGCAGCCCGCATCACCGCGTCGTCCGGGGGATTTTCAGACAACAGGCGGCAGGTCTCGGCCGCGGCATATAGCGTGAACGCTGTGACGCAAAACGAACGCTCATACGGCCAATATTCATCGAAACTCCCGTCCCCCCGCTGAATCCGCGCCCAGAAGCGGACCGCCGCCATCGCCCATTCGCGGATCCGGGGAGCCCGATAAAAGCGGTTGTCCGCGCCCGGATACTCATACAGCAGAGCCAGAAAATGACCGGCCTCTTGAAACCGCGCGTTTACGAAATCCACCTGCCGGTAATGCCAATAATACCGGTCGAAACACCCGTACGTGGGCGATTGGGGATCCCGGTTACCCAATCCCAGAATCCGGCAGGCCTGGCCCAGGGCAATCTCCCCATACGGGGCACATGATACCGCATGCGGTTCAACCATGGTGAATTAAGGAAATTTTTCTCTTTTATATATATTAAAAGAATTAAATATTATGTTAATTCCAAAATTCTGGACTGGCGCGGAAAGCAATGGAGATTAGAATACTCTTCTCTTCCCTCTTCACCTAGAGGCGCTCCAGATGGAGAATCTCCTGAGGCGTATGGGCTGGGACGGACGAAAATCCCTTGGGAGGCTGGTTTTTCGGCGCAAACGGTTGTTCCATGATATAATGATTACTGAAGTGAAAGACCCGTGGGGTTGAGAGGTGTCCATGGTCGGTTTTTTTGAAAACGAATTGGGCCGGGTGCAGATTTCTCCTTCCATTGTGCGCCGGATCATCATGCGGGAAGTGGAAAACAGCCGCTGTTTCCGTTTTCCAGGCATGAAGGGGGGCGAATCCGCCAGCCGGAAAATCATGGAACGATACATCAAGGTCACTTTCGTTGATGGCAGTGTGGAAGCGACCCTGACTCTGACCGTTCTGTTTGGCACCAAGATCATCAAGGAAGCCCGGGAACTGCAGGGCAAGATCACCCGGGCGTTGGAGCTGACCGCCGGCTTGGTGGTCAGCCGGATTGCGCTTAACGTGGAAAATGTATACACGGTGGATGAACCCCAACCACTCCTGCTGGAGCATGACGCGATCCAGATCAACGCGGTGAACCAATAAGAGCCACTGAAAATGCGCTGATGAAATATTTGAGCCTCCTCCTCACGTTCGCCATCCTGTTTTGCTTGTGTCTTCTATCCTGGTATATCGTGTTTTGGGATGTCGCCGGGCTCAAGCAACTGAGTCTCACCTTGCTGGAACTTTCCACCCAACGGTGGGGAAAGCTTTTGTTCATTGCCCTGGGCCTGATTTCGATGGGATGTTGCATGGCGCTGATGGCCATGATGATGGGACTGGAACCAGGCATCCGGCCCCATATCACGATCGGCCATGAAAGCGGCGAAATCGGCATGTCGCTCACCGCAGTGGAAGAATTCATCAAACGCAAGGGACAAGCCATCAGCGGCGTGCGCGATATTTCCGTCCGGGCGGATTTGGAAAACGGCGGTCTGTCCTTAAAAACGAAGCTGGTTCTCGAATTGCAACAAAACATACCGGAATTCACCCGGCATTTTCAGGAAAAAATCCAGCATGAATTGACCGAAACGTTGGGAGTAAATCAGATCCAGAAGATCGAGGTCCTGATCAAGAAAATCCTTCCTCGGGATAATTCGATTGAAGGCCGTTTTTTGACTCCGCCGGCCACCGTGCTTCTCAAAGATCCGGATACCGAATCCGCGCCGGTTGAAAATCCGGACATCCTTGATAAAAATCCCCGCCACCCCGACGCGGTAACCGCCGTTTTTACTGAAACCACCAAATCACCCAAGGAGGAATCATGAGTATCACCCCCGAGGAAGTGAAACATATCGCGTTGCTCAGCCGCTTGGAACTCAAAGACGAAGAAGTGCCGATGTATACCGCCCATCTGGCTGAAATGCTGGAATACGTGCAAAAATTGAAGGAACTGAACGTGGACGGCGTGGAACCGATGTCTCACGCGTTGCCCATGTCCAATGTCATGCGGGATGATGTCGTCGAGCCTTCACTTCCCCGCGAAGAAGCGTTGAAAAACGCCCCCGACCGGTACGATCCGTACTTCCGGGTCCCCCGTGTCACCGAATAAGGCTGTATGTCCTCCCCCCGTTTCCCCCGCCGTTTCGGGTGGTTTGTGGTGTCAGCCGGGACAGCTGTTGCGCTTTCAGCGTTTCCGCATGGGGTGGATACCTACAACTTGATGTCCAAATTATTCGTGGAGGAATACCACGCCCGCTACGCGAAAACGGCGTCCGCTCCGGACACAGGATGGGCTGCGTATCCAGTCGAATCCCGCTACGCCGCTTTCGAGGATGTGTATTACCTTTACCTCCTGTCACAACTGGATCCCAACACCAACCAATTTCCACCCCCCCGGCCGGTTCCGGATGAAAACCGGATTGGTTTCATTGTTCTCCGGACTCCTTCGGCCGGCGAAGGGCGGGTGATCCCTCACCTGAAATCCTCCGCGTTCACTCTCCAACTGGATTCCCACCCCCCCGTGGAGGCCGAAACCATCGAGGACGATCCACTACGCCGGTTCCCGGTATTAGCGGACACCCGTTCCGATTCGTGCCTCGTTTGGTTTTCACGTATCCGGTGGGATAAAGACATCCCCCTGGCCCCGCATGAACTGCGGTTGGTGATCCACCGGCCCACCCCCAAACCTCCTGTGGTTTTCACCTGGAAAATTCCAGATGGATTTCCCATTGGGAACGCCCGGTATGAATCGGACATTTGGACAGTGGTGCGGGAACGCTATGCTATAATGCCCATGCCTCCTCATCTACCAGGCGCTGCTTCCGGCGCTACGGCGAATCCACGAAATCCTTAAGGAAGGGGAGGTTCAGAATCCACTCCCCCGGTGCGTGAAGATGAAGAGATTGACAATCCCCTTCTTTGTCCTGTTGGGGGCCGCCGGCCTGTCCACCGCCCATTTGAACAGCATTTCCGATTCGGTCATCGAACTCCGGAACAATGAGATTCAAATGAAACTCCGGTTTACCCTGATTTGCACCCTGGAACTGTTTCAAATCGATCTGAACGGAGACTTGATCTTGTCCGAAGAAGAAATCCAGCCGGTCAAGCCCATGATGTATTATTATTTGTCCAACAAGATCAAGGTGTTGGCGGATGGACGCCAGTTGAAAATGGAGATGAGAAACGTAACCTTCAAAGTGGAAGAGGATGATTCATATGTCACTTTCGATTTGCGCTTTCCCTTCCAGAAAAAACCGGACGCCTTTCTGGTCCTTTGCAACGTGCTGGAAGAAACGGATCCGTATCACCGCAATTTGGCGGAAATCAAGATGAATGGAAACGAGTATCTCTTCGTGTTCACCAACACCAATTATTTCAACAGCGCCGAGGCCCGCCCTCAACCCGCGGGAGAAATCGCTCCAGCCACGCCGGAACCATCCGCCAACGGATAAGCGATCGGAGTGAGCCTCCTGTCCAGGGGCATTATTGCAACTCCGCGAACCGGATTAGGTCTTCTTTCCGGCCGATCACCAGCAACATTTCGTTTTCCGCGATGACATGCTCGGGAGTGGGGAAGGGATTTTCGGTGGCTTCTTCGTCTTCGGAATTATAAATAGCAGCGATATTGATGCCGTAGGTTTTCCGCAAGTGCAATTCGGCCAATGTTTTGCCGCAAATAGAGTGGGGAGGCCGGATTTTCGCCGCGGCCAGGTTCACGCCGAGGGAAAGCAAATCTTCGATGGAAACAGCCGTCAGCCGGACCGCCAGTTCCTTGGCCAGATCTTCTTCGGGATACACCAGCTCGTCCGCGCCGATCTCCTGCAGGATGCTGCGTTCGAGTGGATTGGAGGCGCGGGTGATAACGCGCTTCACACCCATTTTCTTGAGGAGCACCGTGGTTAACAAGTTGGCTTGAAAATTGTCCCCGATGCATACCACGGCAGCGTCCACATCGGAAATATCCAGGGCCGCCAGGGCCTTCTCATTCGTGGAATTTAACTGAACAGCCAATGTGACCTTGTCTTTGATTTCGTCCACCGGTTCCATGTTCGAGTCGATGGCAATCACCTCAGCGCCTCGTTCCGCCAAAAAAACCGCCAGGTTCCGGCCCAGAATCCCCAGTCCGATCACCGCGATTTTTTTCTTCATGGGTGTCTTCCTTTCCGCGCCCTGCTACCCGATCACGATGGTGCCGGATGGATACGTGTAAAGGGCCTCGTCTTTTTTCTTGATCAAACCCAGCACCAAGGTGAGCGGGCCCACCCGGCCCACGTACATGGTTAGAATGAGAATCATTTTTCCCAAAGGGCTTAGCTCGGGTGTCACCCCCAACGACAATCCCACCGTACCGAATGCCGACAACACTTCAAAGAGCAAAACCAAAAAATCCTGTTCCGGCTCCGCGTACACCAGGGCGATGGCCGATAACGCGACAAACGCCGTGGCCAGGCCGCTCACCACGAATGCCGTATGGACCGCCTGCTGACCGATTGTCCGGCCCATAATCTCGATGTGCGGACGCCCTTTGAGGAGTGAGCGAGTGGAATAATACAACATGCCGGCTGTGGATACCTTAATCCCCCCGGCCGTTCCTCCCGGAGCCCCCCCGATAAACATCAGAATCATGAGAATCACGATCGTCCAGGGCGCGAGCCACGCCAGGGGAATCGTATTAAAACCCGCCGTGCGGGCGCTGACGGAATGAAAGAACGAGGCTAGCAACGTTTCCAGCCAGGTGGAACGGCTCCAGTCCCCTCCCCACCACACAGCGAGCATGCCGCCTGCAAGCAGCACGGCGGTGACCCGCAGGACTACCCGGGTATGCAGGCTCAGAGGGGAATTTCGTTTTCCAAACACAAAGTGAAACACCCGCATGGTCAATTCATATTGAACCGTGAAACCGATCCCTCCCGCGATGATCAAGGACGAAACCGTCAAGACAATCAGAGGGGAGTCCCGGAACGATTCCAAGTTGTTGGAAAAGGTGGAGAAACCCGCGTTGCAGAACGCCGAGACAGAATGAAACACCGCGGCAAAAAAGGCGTCCGGCCAGGCATGCCACCGGGAATAAAATCCCACAGCCAAGAAGGCCGTGCCCACCAACTCGAACAAAAAGGTATTGAGCAGCATGATCCGCAAGAACGAAGCCACCTGTTGGCCTCCTTCGCGGACCAGGATGTCTTGCATCACCAAACGGCCCCGCAGGCTTGAACTTTGTCCAAATGTAAACATAAAAATGCCCACAAAGGTCATAATGCCGAACCCGCCCAACTGAATGAGCAATACGATAAAGATCTGGCCGAGTTGCGAAAACCGGGTGGCGGTGTCTACCACAGTCAAGCCGGTCACGCAAACCGCCGAGGTGGAGGTAAACAATGCGTCGAGAAAGGAAATATTCGGCACGAGCCCGCCATGCGTGGCGCGGGGCAGCATCAATAAAGCGGTGCCAATTAGAATCAATAAAATAAAGGACAACGAAACCGTGGCCGCGGGTGTAAATGATAAAAAGAACAACCGCCGTCCCGCCTCGTATCCCCGCCGGATCAACACCCAAATGAAATACGCTTGCAAAACGGGCAGGTAGATTTGAATAAGGATGACCGATGATCCCGGCCTCCAGGGTTCCCCCGAATACCGGCTGCGCAAAAACACGAATTCCCCAATCAAAAAGAGGATCAAAAATAGTTCAAAAATCAGGTAGCGGATCGGCCTGCGGGTCCGGATGGCTTGCGCGGTTTCCATAATGACCAGAATAAAAAACAGGCACACGACCAAAAAATTCACCCAAATCAATCCCGCATGGACCGCATCCGGGAAGGCAAATCCAATTTGCAGGATCAACGAACCGGTGGTCAACACGCAGGCAACCGCCAGAGCCCCACGATACAAGGAGGCCCGCCATTTTCCTCCCGGCCCAGGAGGGGAAACCAACCACGTGGATTTAGCCATCCCTTTTCTCTATCTTCCATCCCAAGCGATTTCTTATCATACAGTACACACAATTCCTCCTCTTCCGGCCGGTTCCAACGGCGCGGCAGAGACAGGAGCCGGGCACGAAGGATTGGGAAGCCACAAGGACCGGCAATATAGTTTATGCTGTTTGGTATCTTGTGTTTCAGCTTGGGGTCAGCTTGGGAGGAAATCAAGTGGTCGGCAGGATCTGGAGGACTTGACGTCCTTAACGGTCAGCGACTTTTTGTAGTCTGATGAACCCGGGAACCGCTTAGTTCCGGACCCGCCTTGGAGAACTGGAGAGCCCCATCGGATCACCACTCGATGTAGCCCAGTTCACGCAGTTTCGAGAGGATTTTTTCCGCGCTCTGTTCGGGAGTTTCGCGGTGGGTTTCGCAGATCACTTCCGGATTCAAGGGTTCCTCGTAAGGATCCGAAATCCCGGTGAATTCTTTGATTTCGCCCGCCCGCGCTTTTTTGTAGAGGCCTTTGACGTCCCGTTCTTCACAGACTTCCAGGGGTGCTTTGACAAACACTTCCACAAAATGGCCGATCATTTGCCGAACCTCATCCCGGACCGCCCGGTAGGGAGAAATGGCCGCGGCGATGGCTACAACGTGATTGCGGGTCAGAAGATGGCAAACAAATCCGATTCGGCGGATATTGATATCCCGGTCTTCTTTGGAGAAGCCCAATCCCTTGCTCAAATGGGTGCGCACTACATCGCCGTCCAGGATCTCATGCTTGATGCCCCGGCGTTGAAATTCGCGGGTAAGTATCTGGCTGATGGTGCTTTTCCCGGCTCCAGAAAGACCGGTGAACCAGACCGTAAAGCCGGTGTAGTTGCATTTCGGCTCGATTTCAGTCAAGCGGGCTTGCGGTTCGACGTGCATGGAATAATTCTGTTCCTTTCTTTTATGGTTTATCATACTGATCAACAAATTTCCTATATTCTACTTTCTGTATAGAAATTATCAAGGAAAAAAAACAACGCCGCAAGAAAAAATCGAAGATCCACCTACTCCGGTGTATGGCGGAACAAAATAGCCCCTATTCCATCAAAAAAAATGGGAGATCATAAAAAAGTTCAATTAAATATGGTACATGGGGGAATTCATGTGTTCCCGGCGGCGTGAAAGTTCTTCGAAATTGATTTCTTCAAGGACGATTTCAATCGCATTCCGAACATCGTGCCATACCGACGTCATGACGCATTTCCCTTGATGAGGGCACTCATTGGTTTCTGCGGACGGCATTGTGCACTTGAAAGGCAGCAAGGGACCATCGATCAAACGGATGACTTCACCCAGGCTGATTTCGCGCGGATGGCGGGACAACCGGTAACCTCCGCCGGCACCCCGTTTGCTTTCCACAAGACCGGCGCGCTTTAATTCAAGTAAGATTTGGACCAGAAAAGGATGTGGGATCGATTCGTCGTTGGAGATTTCATCCAGCGTCCGCACATCATCCGATTCATACGCCTGCGATAAATCCAGCATCGCCAGTACGGCATACTCCCCTTTTGCGGATATTCTCATCGTCTTGACCGCCTTTAACCTAGGAGATTGGACATGGTGATTTTTTGATTTGTAAAATAATAATTTCAGTTAATTATATATTTTATAAATAGCTCAATGCGACAAAGATTTGTTATAGAATGATTCATGCTCCTCCTCTCGCAAATGCGAACCATTTTACAATAAATCATTTGTAGTGGAAATACAATTTTCTAATTTATACGAATATTTATAACCTATAATCCCTCTTTTCCATAAATAAAAAAAGACTCAACAAAGTTAAGTATCTTGATCAACATTCTAGCCTATCGGAGGGATTCGGGCAATTGGAAAGGTTGAATCAGCTCCCAAGGACCACGATGGCTCCGGGACCGAAACCAATGGTCATCGGACCGGACATACCAATACACGTCCTGAAAATAAATGTCATAGGCGGTGCTGGGCGACCAATATAATTTCAACGCGTCTGAATAAATCAAGGCAGGGGGCCGTCTCCCTAAATCCGGGGGAGTGATGACCTCGCGGTGCATGGCCGGCGCATCGGGCGGGAGTTGAAGGGAAGAAGGCGGCTGCACATCCGGTTGGATTGACGGCGGCTCCAATCCCGGAGGGCTTGGGGAAACCGGGGGGAAAGGCATGGGATGTTCCGTTTCTTTTTCCTGAGGCACAATCTCGTCCGCCGGTTTGACCGGCTCATTCGTGGAGATAGGTTCCACCGGCGGTGGCACTTTTCGTTGTATGCCGCCACAAGCGGACAAAGCGTTGACGCATAGAGTGAGAAGCAGCAGGCATTTCAGAGATCGAACGTTATGATTCATTGGATTGTCTCGTATATTAGGGACGCGAATGAATACGGTTTACGTTGTCATGCGATAAAATCCGGGTATTCGTCAATTAAGGCGGTTTTATCATAAATCTTTTGAAATCCGGAATCGGCGGATTCTATTTGTAGAATCAGCATAAACAGGACCAATCTCTCATGATGAGGAATTATACACGCCTCGGGAATCGAGCGAAACTTGCCAGCCGCAATGGGCCAGGAACAGGATGGATTTGATGATAGCGCCATTGAAGAAAATGAACGCGGCATTTCCATCCTCTTCTTCGCCAAGCAAAAATTCCAGCCGGAAGCGGATCTGGATGATCATTCTGCCTGCGTTCACCGGGGGGTGCCTGGTGACCTTCCTGGTCCTGTTGTATATAGGAAGCTATGTGCTCCGCAACTTATCTCTGATGGAGCGGGTGTTGAGCGATACGCCTTGGAATCTGCCCTCCCGCGTTTACGCGCAGCCGTTCGAAATCGCCGTGGGCGCGCCTATTGATGAATCGCAATTGAAAGACCGACTCGTCAGTCAAGGGTATTACCCCACCGCATCCGTTCAGGTCTCCGGAGAGTACAGCCGCGATGAACAGGGATGGGACTTCTTTTTACGGGACGCCGAAACCCCGGATGGCAAACGTCCGGGATTTCCTGTACGGTGCGAGATCCGAGAGGGGGTGGTGGCGGGTCTCTGGAACCGGGACACCGGCCAGCACCTCGCACGGGTGACGTTGGAGCCTGAAGTGCTGGGATCCATATATGATCCTTCGTATGAAGACCGGCGGCCCATTCCCCTGGACGATGTGCCTCCCCGGTTTATTCAATGCTTACTGGCCTCGGAAGACAAAAGTTATTTTGAACACCGGGGCGTGGATCCCGCGGGCATCCTGCGGGCGTTTTACGTCAATCTCAAACGGGGCCATTACGCGCAGGGGGGAAGCACCATAACCCAGCAACTGGTCCGGAACATGTTTCTGACCCGGAACAAGACTCTGCGTCGCAAAGTGGATGAAGCGCTGATGGCAGTCCTCTTGGAAATGACCCGTTCCAAGGAGCAAATCCTTCAATTATACATCAATGAATGTTATTTCGGGCAAGCGGGATCGGTCAGCATTGCCGGACTGCGGCAAGCGGCCCGCTATTATTTTGGGACCGAGCCACGCGATTTAAATCTGTCCCAATGCGCCTTGCTGGTCGCTTTGCTGCGCGGCCCGAATTATTACAACCCCTTTAAATATCCGGAACGGGTGAAACAACGGCGGGATCAAATCCTTTCCCGGATGACGGAAGAGGGAACGATCACGCCTGAAGAACGGGATCAAGCCGTGGCTGAACCTTTACCCTCAGCTCCCCGGTCGTTGGCGGGTTCGGCCCCCTTTGTGGTCGATGCCGTTCAACGCCGCTTGGCGGATATGCTGTTGCCGGAAGAATTGCAGACCGAGGGGTATTCGATCTATACCACCATCGACATGCGCCTCCAAAACGCGGCACAGGAGGCCGTCCAGGAAGGGCTGGAAGAGTTGGAAAAAGAAAAACCCGATCTGAAAGTAAAAGACCAGCTCTTGCAGGCCGCGCTGGTCAGCATCGATCCTTACAGCGGCGCGGTGCTCGCTTTGGTGGGAGGGCGGGATTTTCAAGTTAGTTCCTTCAATCGCGCTTTGTTGGGGAAACGCCCGATCGGCTCGGTCATCAAGCCGTTCATCTATCTGAAGGCCATGCAAGGGGCCAAGGAGGGGCTGTACGATCTCTCCCCTAATTCGTACCTGGATGACAGCCCGGTTGCCATCCAGACTCCGTTCGGGGCATGGACTCCCCAAAATTTCAACAAACACTTTTTAGGGCCGGTAACCCTCCGGCGGGCGCTGGAAGAGAGTTTGAATGTGCCCACCGTTCGCCTTTCGCAAATGATCGGGATTGACGTCCTGGCCGATTTTCTTGAAGGACTTGGATTCCCCCCCCTCATGCGGGTTCCTTCTCTCGCTCTGGGAACCATCGACTTGACTCCCTTAGAGGTGGCGGGCCTCTATACGCTGTTCGTGAATCAAGGAATCCGCTCCACTCCGCATTTCATACGAACTGTCCGCTCCGGCAGCAATTCCCGTCTTCCGTTGGAGGCCCCGGACTCTGTGCCTCTGGTATCTCCGGAAGCCGCCTACCAAGTTCTTTCTATGATGCAAGGGGTCTTCGAGCGGGGAACGGCCAACGTGGCCTACCGGATGGGTTGGAAAGGAATCGCGGCGGGGAAAACGGGAACGTCGGATGACCGGCAGGATTCTTGGTTCGTAGGGGCCGTGCCGGACTTGATCACCGTAGTCTGGGTGGGATTCGACAGGCCTCAACCCACCGGCCTGACAGGCAGTAGTGGCGCATTGCCTATTTGGGTGAAGTTCATGACTAAAATTTATCCGCAGGGCAATTCGGAACCATTTCCGGCTCCCAAAGGACTGGAGGAGCGGAAAGTCGATAGATTGACCGGAAATGGGATTCAAGAAACGACTGACGGAGTGATCCAAGAAGTAATCCAAGATTATTTCCTGCCGGAAGACAGCCTGCCACGTTTTCCCAACCTGGAGCCGAACCGGATACCAATCCCCTTGAGCCAAATCGATAAAGCCACGGCAGCCCCGGAACCGGCAAGCGCCTCTGAGAACTTCACCGCCCCGGCTTTGCCCCGGATTGATATTCCCGTTTCTACCCTGCCTGATTGAGCGGGGGCATTCCATCCACCATCCGCGGCGCTTATAAAACAAACCTGTAAAACAAACCAGGCGCGGCCGTCGTCTGGTAAAGCCACCAACTGCCCATTCGTGGAAGAGACATTCCCGCGGAATCGAAGATTGAATCCAACAAAATCCATCGGTTGGGCCGAATGCCTTTGAAATAATCATTCATCTTAAAATTGAACAAAAAATTTATAGTGCTGGTCATGCTCAATATCGAGATGTGGTCATAGACAATTGAAGTGGCGTATAATATTGCGAATTATATATACCTATACATTATTAATATAAAAATTTTATATTAATGCATGATTATCTCTTCTTAGAGTAGCGGCGGCGTGTAAAAAAACGAGAAAACTAGTTGACATTATTTGCCTTCCTGTTGTATAACAAGATGGCTCAAAAGAATATCGATTGTATTCTTTCGAGCCTGGGGGGAATTGGAAGAGATATTCTACAAAATTTGATTCCCTGACAACAATCTAGAAAGCAGGTATGGGAAGATGAATAAAATGCGTTCTGCGGGTCTGTTATTCGGTTTGATGGTGTTTTCTTTGGTGGTGTTGGCGGGCCATGAACCCGGTGACCTGGATGATATGATCACCACACCGATCTATGGATATGAAATTTATTACACCAATGACTCGAACAACACCGCCGATTTCGTGTCCGACGCCTTAGCGAATGATGTGGCGGACACGATGGATCCCTTCGTGACCCGGATCACCGGGCTGGGATTCAAAACCCCGCATTTTTCCTACTCGCCGGGTGAGGTCCATATTTACGACTCGGCCAATGTCGGTTCCGCGCCGGAGGGAGTCATCACCCTGGATTCTCCCAGTATGCGGGGGCGGGACGAGCCTAGCCTGCGGGCCGTGACCGATCATGAACATTTCCATCATACCCAATTCGCGTATATCAATTTCAACGATTGGCCCAGCTGGGGGCGGTGGTCGATCGAAGGCACCGCCCGGATGATGCAAGACAAGTTGTGGAATGACCTAGACGCCAACGGCGGCATGCTTACCTTCTGGGGGGAAGTCAGCAACTACATGGCCCAGACCGACGTGCGGCTGGTGGACCAGTCGTACTCCGCCTGCTTGTTCTGGCAATACCTGTGCGAACAGTTAGGAACCGTGCACACCGAACCGGAATACGGGGTGGATGTGATCCGGCGGTTTTGGGAGGAGACCGACGGACGCAGTCCGGATAGCATGGGCGCGATCAAACGAATGATCAGCCATTTCTCCTCGCGCTCCTTGAACGACCTGTTCCGGGATTTCGTTCTCGCCAATTACACGAAAGACTTGGATTTGAGTTCCATCAACCAAGCCAGCCGCTACCGTTACATCGATGACGACACGGCGGCCTATCCCGATGTCCAAGTGCATCTGCGGAAGACCTTCCCGCCCACGATCGGTCCCACGGCGGCCCATGTAAACGACTACGCGGCCAAATATTACATCGGCCAACCCGCGGAAAATACCGTAGGGAAAGTAGTCGGCTTCAAATCCACCGGAAACCGCGCGGCTTATTCGGTCGTGGCCGTCCGCTCCGGGAAAGTGATCAGCCTGCACCGCGGAGTGGGCACCGAGTATGCCCGGTCCTTTTACAATTCACGCAAAACCCCCCTGTCGGAAATCGCCGCCGTGGTGGCTGGTCTCGATAGCGGCGCGGATTACACGTACACCTTCGCGGCGGGTGACGTGAAAATGAGCATCGTGGAACCGACGTTCACGCGCTTGGCCTATGTCGGCGAGCCGGACAACCCGGATAAATTCATCGCCCGGCTGCAGATCACCGGTCCGGCGGAACTGGGCGGAGGATCGGTCTGGGGATTGCAAGCCGAGGACTTCACCGCGAAAGTCGGCAATCGGGATGCCACGGTCCTCAGCGGTTCGTATGTGCAAGGCGAATTCTGGCTGCTGATCCAGGCTCCCGTTCAAACCGTGGGGGGACCCTTCTACAGCCTCCAGGTGACGCTGGGCGATCTCACCGCCACACAAGAAAGCGCGGTAATATACGCCAAAATCCGCCGCGATGAAGTCATCGTGGTGGACGGCTCGGGCAGTATGCTCTATCCGGAAGACTATCCCAAAATCGAAGCGGCCAAAGCGGCGGCGTTGCTGTACGCCGATTCCGCCCCCGATTCGGACTACATGGCCGTAGTCTCCTTCGGCGGGGACAACACCGAGCCCAACGAGGACGCCACCACCCGCCTCACGTTGCGCGAGGTGGGCCCCAACCGGAACGCCATCCGCAACTCCATTTCCTCGATTTCCATCGCCGGTCCTTCCGTCATGACCTCGATCGGCGACGGCTTGAGCAACGCCCAGGATCAGCTGGACGCGTCCCCGGTTCCTGATGCCATCCCCTTCATCGTCTTGCTTAGCGATGGGATGGAAAATGAAGCCCGCTATTGGAAAAAAAGCCCGGGTGTCGAGAACCGGATCAAAACCGCCGGCACACACGTGATCGCCATCGCTTTGGGCCCCACCTCCGACCAGGCGCTGATGCAGGACATCGCCTTGACGACCGGCGGCTTCTACTATTATGTGGATTTAAATCTCGGCAGTGCTTCTGCCAAGAAAGCGGCGCCCGGCGCCCCCCCGCTCGCCGCTCAAGCCGTGGATTATACCCAGCTGGCATACCCTGTCCGGCTGGCGGATGTCTACAAGTTGTCCCATGAATTCGTCAATAACCAAAGCCGGATATGGGAAAATGCCGGGGCCTTGGGCGCGGGCGTCACCATTGAGATTCCTTTCTCCGTGGATGAGGATGGCATCACCCAGGCCGCGCTGGCCGTCTTTTGGTCCAATCCGAAGGCCAACGTCAAGGCGCAATTGTTCCGCCCCGATGGCTCCGATGTGGGATCCGGACAACCTGGGATCCAAGTGTACAGTTCCAAAAATCATATCGTATTTCACCTCGATCAATTAACGAAAGGCGATTGGAAATTGCGGTTGACCGCCGAGGCGGACACCGACTACATCGCCATGCTTTCGGGAACCGCTGGCAACGGCTTGCAAATCCGCCTGCGTTTCCCGGCTCATCAGGAAATCCCCAATTTGGGGGAATTGCTGCGCACCCTCACCGCCGTCTTCCTGCGCGGACTGCCCATGCCCATCGAAGTGACTCTCGCCGATGCCGGCGGATCCATCACCCGGGCGGAAGTCACCGCTGAAATCCATGCGCCGGACGGGCGGGTGGAGCTCGTGCCTCTCTTCGATGACGGGCAGGGAGGCGACAGCCAGGCGGGTGACGGTATCTTTTACGGCGTATTCCGCCGTACCACGATGGCCAGTCAGTATGGAGTGGCTGATAATTTGTCAGTCAACGGACAAAACGGCAGTTACCTGGTCCGCGTGCACGCCACAGGCGAAGACTCAAAGGGGAACCGGTTCACTCGTATCACCAAGGGCGGATTCCAGGTCTATGAGTTCTTCGATTTCTTCGGCCGCAAGGATCTGGATCCCGATCCCGACAAGGACGGCATGCCCACCCGCTGGGAACTCCTGTACGGCCTCAATCCTTACGTGGACGACTCCAAAGAAGATTTGGACAATGATCAATTGTCCAACCTCGATGAATATCTGAACGGCACGCTGCCCAACGATCCTGACAGTGATCACGGCGGCGAGAACGACCGGTCCGAACTCGGGAGCAATCAAAGCAATTACGATCCCCGCGACGACCGGATGCCGCGGCCGCTCGATTGCGGCGTGGTGGATGTGGTGATCGACATCCCCAGCCAGATTCCCCAGCCCAATACCAACCTGATCTATTTCCCCGTGTCGGACTTATACAAGCGGATTCATATCTACCGCGGCGATACTCCGAACCAATTGGCGGAACTGAAGGTGTTGGACGTGGAAGACGTCAAGAACGGTGTCTGGCCTGACGAGGGGCTCTCCAACGGGAAGACCTATTACTACCAAATTGTGGCCGAAGGCGATTCCGGAGTGTTCAGCGCCCCCTCCCGGGTGTTCTCTGGAACGGCCAAGGACGATCCCGTGCCGCCCAAGGGCTGGATCAAAATCAACAACGGCGCGGGCCTGACCGATTCTTTGCAAGTCAAATTGGACCTGGACACCAGCGACGACGCGAAAGAGATGCGGATCAGCAACGACGCGTCACAAGCCGGGACTGTCTGGCAGTCTATTTCGCCCATGGTGAAGGACTGGATCATCCAACCCAGCTCCAAAGGCAATTTCGCTTATGTATACGCCAAGTTCCGGGACGCGGCGGGGAACGAATCTGTGCTCTACAACGACTCCGTCCGGCTGGTTTTCGATGAAGATCCCGATGGCGACGGCATTAAGAACAGCGCGGATCCCGACAACGACGGCGACGGCCTCTCGGATCAGTTCGAGTTGTACAAATCCAACACCAATCCTTACCTCAAGGATTCGGACCATAACGGCATCGAGGACGGGAAAGAAGATCCAGACGGAGATACTCTCACCAATCTTGATGAACAAAAAGCCGGTACGGATCCTTGGAAGAAAGATACCGATGGAGACGGTTTCGACGATAACGTGGAAGTGGCGCAAAACACGAATCCAAACGATCCCGGCCATTATCCGGGCGGCCCGGCGGCGACTCCCACGCCCACCATCGGGATTACGAGACCCACGCCCACACCGACCGCCACGCGGCGGCCTTTCCTGCGGTATTTCGATAAACTCATTCTGGCGCAGGGATGGGGCGGCCGCACCCTCATCAACATCAAGAACTTCGATCCCGACGTAGCCCCTCTGACGTCCGTCCTCAAAGCGTTCAGTGGAGCGGCCGGAACATTTCTGGAAAAGATCGGCGGGGGAGAGGGACGGCCGGTGTTCCTTTCCAGCGGCGATCTAAACAACGACGGCTCCCCGGAAGTGGTGGTCACCCTCGGCCCCATTCTGGCGGACGCGGTCTATCCCAACATCCTAGTGGCGCGCAATGCGGAAACCCGGGAAGTGCTGGGCCATTCGTTCGTGGCGTTCCCCACCGGTTCGGAGACGGCGGTGCAATACAATGGGGGGGATGTCCGGACCGCGGTCGGCGACTTCATTGGCTCGGGTATTCCCCAAATCGCGGCGGCCCAGGGACGCGGGGGCAACGGCATCGTCCGGCTGTACCAATTCACCGGAAGACCCGCCCCCAATGCTTGGGCGGTCGTGGGGCAATTCAATGGATTGCCCGACAATCTGATTAATCAAGTAGACAACTCGGTTACCCCGCCGGCCCCTGTCAAAATCGGCCTGACCTTGGCGGCGGGCGATCTGGACAACGATGGCAAAGACGAACTGCTCGTCGGCCAGATGAACGGCCCCACCTCGAAGACAATCTTTCATGTGCTGGACATCAATGAGAAAGGCGGCATCGCCAAGCGTACGCCCTTTACCGGCTTCACAGCGAAATTCCAAGGCCACGGCGGCGTCAATCTGGCGGTGGCCGATCTGAACGGCGATGGCTGGAACGAAATCATCGCCGCCAGCATGGGCAATCTGAAGAATTTTGGCGATGACCGCGACACGGTCCCCTTGAACTTGGTCTCCGTCATCATCCCCATCGTGGAAAACGGGCAGGTCACCGGCTTCCGCCGCGCGGGAGGCCGGGGGGTATTCAATGTGTTCCGTGACGCCGTCAATCCCTCCGGCATGATCAGCGTGGCCGCGGGCGAATTCGACGGGAATGCCGAGAACGGGCAGGAACTCGTGTTCGGCACGGGCGCGTACATTGAAATGCAAGGCCGGCAATTCCAAGCAATCCGGCCCGCCCCGGAAAGCCGCTACCGGTTTGTCCGGGTGATGTTTGACGGCCAGGCGGTGCAGGATGTGACCACCGCGTTGGGGCCTAATGATGGATTTCCCGCCTTCCTGGGGGATGCCAACCCACCCACCGGCTCGGTCTTTCTGGGCGTGATCCGGGAAAACTTGATTCCGATCCGGCCCACCCCCACCCCGACCGGTAAACCCACGGTCCGGCCCACCCCCACCGTGACTGCCACCCCCACATCCCGGCCAGTTCCCGAAGGCTGTGTGGAGCCTGCCCAGTATTTCTCCGACAAGATGGAAATCCAGACCGCGCCGATGGGACTCGTGACAGTCCACGGGGCCGTGGATGCCGCGGGCAAGCCTGTTCCTCTCCAAATCGGCGATTGCTCCCAAACCGGTAAACTGGGCATTTTCATCCCCGCTTCCGAGGCCTCCATGGGGCAAAAAGCCCAGATTGTCTTCGCGGACACCCTCTGTGACGGCAAAGGACCCGCGGAAGTACAAATTGATTTCGTCTGTTTTTCTTCCGCCACCTTCCTGGCGTATGACAACACCAGCGCGTTGGTCGACAGCGCCGCGGCCGCTCCGGGATCTACGGTGCAGACTCTGATCCTCACCAGCGCCAGCGGCATCAAAAAAATCACCATCACCGGGGCGGAAATTTGCCTCCTGCGGATTTGCTGGTCTTGCGCGCCCACTCAGCCGGAAAGCAAACCCACCTGGGTGCCTCTGGATCCGAAACAGGAACCGGGATCGCCTATCCAGGCCACCGTGCTGGAAACCAAGGAAGACCGCACCATCCTACGCCTCCAAATCCCCGGCTACTGGGTGTCGGAAGAAATTTACGCGGGACGCAAGTTTTCCCGGATCGACTTCCCCGATCTCGGAATCTTGAGCGGCGCGGGCTTTGAAGAAGGTTCGGAATGGTATGAATTCCCGAAAGAATTCAACCATCCCCCGTTGTCGAAACAAAAGTACACGCATGCGCTTTCCGTCCGGACCTTCCAACCGGTTTTCCCGGAGGAATTGGCCAGAATGGACTCCTTCCCGCGGACCGGGGAGGAAATGGCCCGCTTGGGCATCGATCCCGGCGGCGCGCGCCCCCGGATTCCGGTTCTGTCCGGCATGCTGGCGGTAAGTTCGAAATCCACCAAAAATGCGCTCCTGTACACGGCGCATCCCGGTGAGGTGAAAGTCGTCACGCTTCCCTTGCCCTTGGTCCCGGCGGGATACGCGGGACTGGATCAAACCCGGGAAGAAGATGTGTATGGTTTCACGCCGCCCGAACTGGTGGATGAACAGTTTTACGCGGAATTTAAAGGCGAGTATGCCGGCCCCGAAACCAATTTGTCAGACATCAGCCGGACCGGGGCCTTCTCCGGGCTGGAAGTGCGGACGCCGCTGGTGAAAGTCCTTTCGGCGGATCAGTTGCAGATCGCCACCACGATCGACATTGAAATCCTGCATCCGGACGGTGTGTTGAGTGATTTGATATTGGATTTCCCCTGCCCGATCGCCTGGGATTCCTGGATCTTCAAACTCCCGTTCATCAACGGCGAAGCGTTACGGGAAGCCTTGACGGCCAAGGGCATCCGGATTGAGGCGTCCCGCGCGGCGCGCTATTTGATTCTAACACCCGCCCAATACGAAACCCAACTGCAGGACTTGATCGAATTCAAACAATCGAAAGGCCTGCGCGTGGATGTGGTCACGGTCGGCACCGGCGCCGATCTGGCTGCTGACCGGAACGTCATCGACACGTACATCGAAAATTATTTCAAACAGCATTACTGCAAAGGGGTGTACGTGCTGATTATTGGCGACGTGGACGCCGTCCCCGCCGGCCGGACCAGCCGGATCATTGCCAGCCCCGACGCCAGCGACGCGGATTCGGACCATGTGTATGAAGTCCTCGGTTCGGACCGCTTCCCCAGTTTGTACGTGGGGCGGCTCTCCTGCAACTCCACGGAAGAACTCCAAGTGCAACTCAATAAGATACTCGATTACGAACGCGGCTTCGCGGTCGGAAGCTGGCCCCGGACCGTCACCCTGTGCGCGAACAGCGAAAACAGTGACGGATGCCGCGGCGTTTGCACGTCGCATCCCTCCAAGTACGCGGCGGCAGTCAACGAAATCGTAAGCTACGGTTCTTACACCAATCCGCCTACGTTCGAAGTGCTCCACGCGGGCGCGAAAACTTCGGCCACGCCCCGGGCCGTCAATCAGGACGTGATCGACGCCATCAACGAAGGCCGCGGCCAAATTTTGTACCGCGGGCACGGTAACACCTCCTCATGGGTCCAGGGTTGGGATGGATCGTCATCCTACGGCAACGATTTCGATATGACCAACGAATTGCCGCTGCTGAATAACACGGTGTTCCCAATCGTGTATTCGATCGCCTGCCAGAACGGGCGGATCAAAACCAGCGATTGCATCGGCGAAGCCTGGATGAACCGCGGCGCGGGTGCGGTGGCACATTGGGGCGCTTCCGTCAATTCCTACACCCAAGAAAACCACAACCGCGCCAAGGGAATCTTCCGCGCCATCTACGATGCTCATTTCACCCGCCTGGCGCCGGCCTTGGCCGAGGCGGAACGCATTTCCTGGAACCTCACCGGCGAAACAGGCACTTGGGACAACAACACGTTCTGCTACATCCTGCTCGGCGATCCAGAACTGACTATCCGGCGGTTTGGACTCGAATTCGTGGGGCCCCTCAAGGTGATCCTGGAAGCGCATCAAACCGGATCGTGGGTGCGGGTCGTGGGGGAGAAGGGCCAAGGTGTTGCCGGAGCCTTATTGAACCTGTCGCTCGGGGAGGGTGAATCAGTCAACGGGATCACCAGCCAAGACGGCGTCTTGATTCTCCCGGGGGTTCCTCCGGATATGGTTTCGAAAGTGGATGTCCACTCCGAGCGGTACCAGTGGGTGGAATTTATCCCCTCGTTCCGTCCCACCCCCACGCCTGTGCGGCCCACCTCCACACCCACGCCCTCGCCTACGACCGGACCGGGTATGGAATGCGTCACGGCGGGAGATGTTTATACCACGCCGGCGCTTAATCTTCCCTCCGTGAATCTCGGGTGGGTGGAATTCTTCGCGGCCGTCCAACCCGATGGCACCCAAGCCTTGCTCAGCGTGACGGACTGTTCGCAAGACAGCGCTCTGGATGTCTCCATCCCCTGGTCCGGTCCCGATGCGCTCCGGAAAGCGCGAATGGTGTTTTCACCGAACATCTGCAACGGGCAAGCGCCTCAGACCGTGGAGGTGACTCTGCTGACCCGGTCGGCCTGCGCCCTGTACGCCCGCGATGACAGCGGAGCCATCGTGGACATGGCCGTGGTAGAAGCTTCCATGGTGTCTGTCCCCGGACCGCGGACATTGACTCTGGAAAGCCCCAACGGAATCCGCTGGATCGATATCATCAGTTCCCAGGTCTGCATCTTGCGCGTCTGCTGGTTCTGTGGAGCCGTGGTGCGGCCGACGCCGACGTTGCCTCCGGGAATGGATTGCGTGGAAGCCGGCAATGTATACACCACCCCAGCCATCGAAGTCCCCAGTGTCAATCTGGGGTGGGTGGAAATCACCCAAGCCCGTTTGGCCTCCGGCGGCCCGGTGCCGCTGAGCGTGATTGATTGTTCCGGGGATGGCCGGCTGGATGTCTCCATCCCCTGGTCGGAAGCCTCCGCGGGGCAAAAGGCCAAAATCCGGATGTCGCCCAATCTCTGTGGCGGTTCCGCCCCGCAAGAGGTCACCGTGGTTCTCCAACACGGTGTCGAGTACTGTAAATTGACCGCCATGGATGAGGACGGCGTCATCGTGGATACCGCCGAAGCCATGGCCGGAACCACAGCGCAAACCTTAACCCTGACCAGCCCGTCCGGCATCCGGGAGATCGAGATCGAAGGCGCGGAAATCTGCATCCTGCGGATTTGTTGGGCCTGCACGCCCATCGGCGTGGCGACGCCCACGCCTTCCCAACGGCCCACCAATACCCCCACCCGGAGTCTGGGAGAAATGGAATGCGTGGAAGCGGGAGATGTGTACACCACCCCGGCCATCGATGTCCCCAGTATCAATCTGGGCTGGGTGCAAATCACGCAAGCCCGCATGATGACCGGAGCCCCCGTGCCGGTCAGCGTGGCCGATTGCGGCGGCGACGCGCGGCTGGATATCTCCATCCCGTGGTCGGATATCAATGCGGCGCAAAAAGCCCGGATGACTTTTTCCCCCAACCTTTGCCAGGGGAAAGCCCCGCAATACGTAGAGGTCATCCTGGAACACGGCGTCGCCTACTGCAGCCTGTACGCGTATAATGACGCCGGCAACCTGGTTTACATCGCCACTGCCGGTCCGGAACCGGGCCTCAACACCTTGTCACTCTATAGCGCCAGCGGCATCCGGACCATCGAAATCGAAGGCGTAGAAATCTGCATCCACAAAATCTGTTGGATCTGCGAACACAGTGGAATCGTATCGACTCCCACTTCTACTCCCCAGGTCCAGCCAACCCCCACGAACACCCCGACGCCGCGCGAGGCCGCTTGGTACAACATCGTCGAAATCAGCTGCCTGCCGGTGCGGCAAACGGGTGGAACCTTTGTGTTCTCCCTGATCCCCACGGCCAGCACCAGTTGCGATTTCTTCCAATGCGACGCGCTGAGCCATGTGAAGGTGGAAATTTCTTGTGAACAATGCGCCACGCAATCCTGCGAGGCCGCCGTGCAATGCCTTGTGGACCAATTGGTCAGTGGCATCAATCGGTCCGGGAACGGGGTATGGTCGGCGGAGCCAGTGGGGCCGGGCCTGGTGCGCATCGAAGGGCCGGAACCCTTCGAGAAATGCATTTCGAGCGGTGAAACCGAACTGGCCGCGGGTTTGGGATGGCCGCTCAGCCGGTCCTGCGAAGTCGCCAACCTGTGCAACGGCATCACCGGGGATGAACGTAATTCCTTCACGAGCGGATACCGGTTCCGCGTGATCGAGGATCCCACCGTGGCGCTCGCCGACCCCCTCTGGGTGGACGATGACAACTAGAGCGGTTTCGAAAACGGATCGGAAGCCTATCCCTTCAACACCATCGCCGAAGCCATGGCTGTCGCGGTGAATCATACGATCCGCGTCCGCACCGGCGTGTATCCGGAATCGGTCACGCTGAAAGCCGGTGTCAAACTAATCGGCTCGGGGGCCGATTCCACCATTCTCCAGGGCAACGGGAACGGCCCAGGAATTTTGTGTGCGGGTGCCGGTCCGGAAACCCAGGCCGCGGGATTCACGATCACGAATTTCGCGGTGGGCATCCATTGCCAAAACGCCTCTCCGCAAATCTGGGAGAATGTGATCACCAACATCAATCTGGGATCGACGGCAGGGAACGGCATCCGTCTGGAAAATTCCTCGCCCCAGATCCGGAACAATGTGATCGCCCGGGTCGGCGGGATGGGAATCAGCGGCGAGGGAACCAGCGCGCCGTCCATCATCAATAACACGATTTACGACTACCGCTATTACGCGGGGATCTCCTTCGCCGCCTTGAATATCGGCGCGGTCTCGCCGGTCATTAAAAACAACATTATTCAGCGCGGCAATACCCTGCCGGTCGGGGGGATTTTGTGGAAGATCCCGGCGGCGCCGGTGATCTCCTACAACGATGTCTTCGATGTCGCCAACGTCACCGGCACCGGCTCCTACTACGCGCGGTCTGACGGCGCCACGTGGACCGAAATGCCCGGCGGCTCGGGGGCCTTGTCGGTGGATCCCCGCTTTGTGGACGCCGCGAACGGGTATTTCTATCTGCTGCCCATTTCTCCCTGCATCGACGCGGGCGACCCCGATCCATCCTACAACGACAACGATGGAAGCCGCAATGACATGGGAGCTTACGGCGGGCAGCGGTACGACCTGGGCGGCACCGCCCACGCCGGTTCCGGCTTCATTTTCACCTCGGTTGGCCGCATCCCCGTTACGGAAATCGTTCAGGTTTCCAGCGATCCGTCCTTTGGGCTGGCCCGGGTTTCAGCCGCCGCGGCCCACGATTTCTCCATTCCCCAATACCAGGATTCCCCATTCGGCGGATATCTGTGGCTCCGGGGGCTCTTCGGCGCGTCGGACAATGTGGACTATTATCAAATCATCGCCACCTCGGAAGACGGATCTGAGGAATTTGCCTTGAGCGATCCCCTGGTCAAGACCTTGACAACCATTCAGCCCGATGGGTCAACCACCTCGGTCAACATTCAGCTGGGGCCGCAAACCATCGGGGGAGTGCAAAACCTCTATCAGTTGAACAAGTCCGGATATTGGAGCCAGCAGGATCTCCGCATGATTTGGAACACCGGCGGCCGGAACGGACGCTACCGCCTCCACTGCAAAGCCTTCCAGCTAGCCGGTGTAAGTTCGGTCACGGAAGTGAGCCTTCCGCCCAATGCCTATGACCATCTCACGTTGTGGCTCGACAACTCACCCCTCAATGTCAAAATCAATCAGGTGTTGTACGCGAATGGAGATGGAATTGAGGAATGCCAGGACATCACCTTCCCGCATGCCGGCAGCTCGCAACTCTTGTTCAACATCACGGCCCATCACGCCAACGGCTTCCTCCGGTATTACGTGTTGGACAGCTACTGGGGGCATCACCGTTTCGGCGGCCGGTTCGAGTATGATCAATATGCAGGCTCCCACGACGCGCCGCCTCCCTTGTGGACAGGTGTGCTGAACCAGATGCTTCCTCCCCTTTCGCCCACCAGTTTGAGCGGGGATCCCTTGCCGTGGGAGGATTGCGCCTACCGGTTCTACTTGGAAGCGGGATCACGCACCACGGATGGTTTCGTCTATCTGCAATACGGCACATACAGCGTGTATCATTCGGTCACCAGCGGCACGGTTACCGCCATGAAGACAAGCGGGGCGGACTGGACCTCCCGTTCCGCTTCCCTTACTTCGGCGGCTCCTCCCGAACCGATCGATTCCCCGCAAGTGCCAAGCGTTTCCGTGCGGCCGCCGCGGAGGGAAACCGTAGCGCAAATTATTTCCCCTCTCCCGACGATCCGGATCACGCCGATTATCATCCCGACCATCCCGATTCTGCCGACGATCAAACCCACACCCATTATCGTGGGGCCGATCATCGATGTGACGTTCATCCCCTTGGTCACCGCGGAGAGTTTTGTGGGCGAGTGGGTCAACGCCGATCCCGACACGGGCGGCATGACCCATATTCGCATCAACCGGGACGGATCCCAGATGACCCTTCACGCCTACGGCAAATGCGTGCCCACGGATTGCGATTGGGGGGAGATCACGGTTCCTTACACCGGCAATCCGTTTACCGCGGTGTATGAATTCGGTTTCCAAACCCGGACCCTTACACTTAAAATGAGCAGCGCTTCGGTTTTGGAAATCCATGACAACGTGGTCTTCGCGGCCGGGGGCGGTTATGAGGCCGATTATTTGCTCGTGCCCCGCGACATCTGGGTGGACGACGACAACACCACGGGAGTGGAGGATGGCACGCCAGGCCATCCGTACAATACCATCGCCGAAGGCATCAGCACCGGAATCCCCCGGCAGACCGTCCGGGTTATGCCGGGTCATTACAACGAAAAGGTCGTAATGAAAAACGGCCTGAGTGTCCTGGGTTCCGGCGCGGACACGACCATCATTGACGCGGGCGGGGCCGCCCGGGCAGTGGATTGCATTGGCATCGGCTCCGATACGATTTTCGGCGGCTTTACGGTCCGCAATGCCGGTTTGGGGGTTTATTGCCATACATCGTTTTTGACGATCCGTGAAAACTTAATCACCGGCATGGATCTCGATTCCCTCGGCGCGGACGGCATCCGCTTGGATGATTCGTCTCCCGTGATCCAGAACAATGTGATTTACCGGGTAGGCGGCATGGGCATTCGCGCGCAAGGCAATTGCCAACCCACCATCCGCAACAACACGATCTACGATTACCGGTATTATGCCGGCATTTCGTTCGCCGCCCTCAATATCGGCGCGGTTTCGCCCGTGATCATGAACAATATCATCGTGCGGGGGAATAACAAACCGGTCGGCGGTATCCTGTGGCGGACCCCGGCCACCCCGTTGATCTCGTACAACGATGTGTACGATCCCGCCAACGTCACAGGCGGCGGCTCCTATTACGCGGTCAGCGATGGGACAGTCTGGCATGAAGTAAGCGGCGGAACCGGCGCTATATCCGCCGATCCCGTTTTCGTGGATGCCGCGAACGGCTACTTCTACCTCGCCTCGACCTCCCCCTGCATCGATGCCGGCAATCCCGCCCCACAATACAATGACAACGATGGCACCCGCAATGATATGGGGGCCTACGGCGGCAACCGGCTCGATCTCGGTGGTTCTCAGGCTTTGGCCAGCGGCTTTGTCTTCACGAGTATCGGCAAGATCCCCATTACCGAGATCGTGAAAGACAAGACGCATCCCTCCCATGGGCTGCTGCGGGTCTCCGACAGCGTGGCGCACGATCTGCACGTGCCGAAATACACCGACACCGCGTTCGGAGGCGTCCTCTGGATCCGCGGGCTGTTCGGTGAATCCGATCCGGTGGATTATTATCAGATCGTGGCCGCGCCCTATGGCTCATCGGCCACCGCCGCGCTGAGCGATCCCTTGACCAAGTACAAGTTCACCATCAATCCCGATGGTTCCGTCACGACGGCCACCGTGAAAATGGGACCGCACACCATCGGCGGCGTGCCGAACCTGTACCTTCTAAACAAAGAAGGATATTGGACTTTCACCGACCTGCGGATGATCTGGAACACCTCCGGCCTCAACGGAAAATACAGCGTGGGCGTTAAGGCCTACCGTCTGACGGGGCCCGACTCGGTGGAGGAGGTCTCCCTGCCCCGCAATGCCTCGGACCGCTTCACCATCGTGATCAACAACCGGCCCGTGGAGGCGAGAATCGACGAAATCACCTACGCGGACGGAACGGAAATCCTGGAATGCGAGAGAGTCACCCTCCCGCACAACGGGAATTCCAACCTCATCTTCACCATCACGGCGTGGCATCCCGACGGCTTCCTGATGAATTACCGGCTGAACTGCTTCTGGGGCAACAACCGTTACGGCGGCCAGTTTGCCTACGATCAATATACCGGTTCGCACGATAGCACCCCGCCGGTCTGGAACGGCTTATCGGGCTACACTCTGCCCGCGCTACCGCCGGTGGACGCCAACGGGGACATCATGCCTTGGGTCACATGCCCCTACCATTTCTACCTGGAGGTCTGGGCGAGAATCACGGACGGCGTGCAATACCTGGTTTGGGGCACGGACAGCGTGTATCAGTCCATCATCGCCCCGTAACCGGCCCTGCGGTTTCGATGGAGTTATTGATGATTAATTGATACATCGGGTCGTAGCGCAGGTCTTACGCCTGCCTCGTGAAAGGGGCGGACTCCCAAGTCCGTCCCTTTCTTTTCTGATGTAAAATCAGGCCATTCGAATTCAGATCCCCAACCCAACCACTCCCTCGCTTTCCGCAAAAATCCTTCACCAATCCGCGCGTTGAAACTCAAAATTCCCCAACGGTTATGATATGGTAACGCCAGCAATTCGATTTGACGGCACAAGATCAGGGGGCAACACCGATGGAAGACACGATGGAACAACGGTATCAAGAACGGCTGAAACGGTATGTCACCGCCATGCGCAATGAAAAACCGGACCGGATTCCCATCCGTCCCTTCGCGGCGGAATTCGCCGGCAAATACGCGGGGTATACCTGTCAACAAGTCACCCATGATATGGATCTGGCCTTCGCGGCGGTGCGGAAATGCGCGGCGGAATTCGACTGGGACGCGACAGTCGGCAACATGGTCTATGTCTGGACTGGGCTGGTGGACGCCGTGGGACTGAAATACTACCTCAAACCGGGAATCGACGGACCGCCTGACAGCGGTTTTCAATACCTGGAACCGAAAGACGAACAAAACGCCCACATGAAGGCGGACGAATACGACCTCTTGATCGAGGATCCCACGGGATTCCTGGCCAACGTCTGGATGCCCCGCGTCAACCGCGACGCGCGTGGCCCCGGACAGCCCAACACCTACCGCAACAACCTTTCCTGGCTCAAGGGCGGAATGGGCATGTTGACGTATTTCAACAAGTTCGGGGAACAGAACGCGCGGCTGCGAAAGGAATCGGGAACTGTTTCGGCGATTGCCGGCTGCTTGAAGGCTCCCTTCGATATTCTCGCCGACAAGCTGCGCGGATTCGTCCCCCTGTGCATGGATCTGTACAGCCAGCCGGAGAAGGTCAAGGCCGCGTGCGAAGCGTTGATGCCTCACATGATGTACAACGCCTTGGCCGGCGCCGATCCCGAAAAACATGTTCCCATCGCGCTGTGGATGCACCGCGGATGTGTGCCTTTTCTCTCCCCCCTGCAATTCGAGCAATTTTATTGGCCCACGTTGAAACAAATGATTCTGGAAATTTGGAAACTTGGTTACCAGGTCTTGTTCTACGCGGAAGGCAATTGGGATCCGCATCTGAAATATTTCGCTGAATTGCCGGACCAATCCATTATCTTTCACGTGGACCGGGGCGATATTTTCAAGGCAAATGAGATACTCGGACATAAATTCTGCCTGAGTGGCGGAATCCCGAACGAACTCTTGGCTCTGGGCACCCCCGATGAGGTGAGAGAATACTGTAAAAAAGTCATCGACGGGGTTGCGCGGGAAGGAGGATACATCATGGACGCGGGAGCGATTATGCAGGATGATCCTCAAGTAGAAAACGTACGCGCCATGACCGATTTCACCCGGGAATATGGGGTGTATTGATATGGTATGTCGATATCCCGGGGAATTCTGGTCTTGACTCGATTCTGGAGATTCCGTAAGGAGAAAAATCATGCAGGAAGTTAATGTAAAACTTTTGAAACCAGGCGTTTGTGTTCCCTGGGAAGAACGGCGCAACGAATACGAGAAACTCCTGGGTGATGAACAGATCGTGCAAAAAGCCTGGGAAGACATGGATAAGCTGGCGTATCTCTACATCTGGTTTTGCCTCATTCAATTTTAAGGATATCCGCCTTGAAGGAGATCAACTGATGAACGAGCTTGGCAACTTGGCGATGGCTTTGTGCACTTTGAACGGAAACGAAGCGAAACGGCTGGTCAAAACCATGGTGGAAGAGGGTGTCCCGGCGTCCCAGATCCTGTCCCAATGCCATGCCGGTATGGCCAGCCTGGGAAAACGCTTCGACGATGGCGAATGCTTTATCCCCGAATTGATTCTTGCCGGGAAAATCATGGAAGACTTGATGGGAGACCTGGAGCCACTTCTGAAAGGGTCTTCCCCGGCCTCCGAAGAAGGCGCGGCCCGTGTGGTGCTGGGTACGGTGCAAAATGATATCCACAACATCGGCAAAGACATCGTGGCCATGATGTTGCGCGGCTCGGGGCATGAAGTCATCGATCTGGGCATCGATGTCGCGCCCAGCCGGTTCGTGGAAGCCGTTCAAATCCACAAACCCCAGGTGGTGGGCATGAGCGTTTTGCTGACGACTTGTTATAAATCGATCACTAACACCTTGGAGGCATTCCGCCAGGCGGGCGTACGCGAACAGGTAGCCGTCATGGTCGGCGGCGCGGCGGCCTCCCAACTGCTGGCGGATAAGACCGGCTGCGATTTCTACGGGCAAACCGCCGTGGACGCGGTTACCATCGTCTCCCGCATCGCGGACTCGCAACGGCCCGCCTCTCCCGCCAACGGATAATAGTATTTCAACTGGCTTTCCCATCCGGCGTCCCTGGATCAGCGGCTCTTTCTGGCAAGAAACCGGATGGTATCACCCACCCGCAGCCGGTCGATCCAGCGCACCAGGCATTCTGGATAAAAACGCTCTTTCCATAACCGGCGGTGCAGATAGGGTGTCGGCGCTTCCATGGTTTGTTTGAATCCGATGATTTCGAAACCCGAATCCGCCAACAACCTCCGCAAGGTGGTCCGGCTGAAAAAATGCAAGTGTTCGCTCGCGTCCAGCCACTCCTCCCCGATGAACCGGTGCGGCAGACTGTCCGCGCAAGGCGTTTTGAGATACAGCAGCCCGCCGGGATTCAACAAGGCGTGGCACTGCTGGATCAGCGCGGCGGGATTCGCGACATGTTCGATGACGTCGATCACTGTGATGAGATGAAAACGGAACTCCACCGGATCCAAATCATCCACGGTTCCTACGCGGATATCGATCCCCCGGGCTTGACCGTAAGCGGCCGCGTCTGAATCGATGTCCACCCCCATGGCCTGCCAGCCGCACAACTGAAACACTTTGACGGCATACCCGGCCGAACAGCCGGCGTCTAAAAACCGCTTATCCCCGCCCAACGATTGTTCAAAAGCTATCCAATTAAAGTCATCGCCCCAGTCGGTTATCTCCTGATAAAGCGGCAATCTCCGGCAATCGTCTTCACGGGCCTGGCTCAAACCATCCAGACTGGCCTTGTATCGCCGCTGCAACGTGTGCTCCCGGCGGGATGCGGTGGTGTAAAGCGCATTGATTTGTTCCTGGTCCGGGAGGGGCGCGACGGAAATCATGGAACACCGGGGGCACCGCACCCGGATCCAACTCGTGATCCGGTCTCGCCATAATGGTTCGCGCGGGCCTTCCCAGCCGCACAGAAAACAGGAATCCAAGCGGGGAGGCGGCGGAACGGCTGGCTCCTTTGTGTCCGGCGGCGGAATGGCATCCAATACGATCTGGCCGTCAATCGTCTCCACCGGTTCACCGGCGGCAAGACGCCGGGATACGTGATGGAAAAACAGTCCGAGAATATCCAGACTCCGGTCCGAAGAACGAAATTCGAATAATTCATCGGCGATAGGCCAATCGTTTTGTTGCAACGCGATCAATCCAAGGCAAAACCGGGAAAAGCCATCCGGCGCTTCCTCTCCCAAATGCGTATAAATTATTGCCGCTTCATGGTACCGTTCGAGGTTGACCAGACCGGCGGCTTTCATTTTTCGCGCCCATGGCGTGTCCAACACGGTCTCGTGTTGATCGATGCACCGCACCAGTTCCACCCAAAAACCCATGTCATGCAATGTCAAGATTAAACCGCGCAGGGCTTCCGGTTCCAGCGGACGGCACCGGAGGGCGTTTCGGTAATACATCCGTTCACGGGAGTAGTGGGGATCATAAACATCCCGCGTTTGCCGGCACAGCTTTCCCAACCGCAAGGGCCATTCGAAATAACCGGGATCGGACAAGCGCGCCGCTTCCAATAGCAGCCCAAGCCGCTGCCACCGGCCTTGCCGCTCGTACCGCTCCACACCCCAATGAAACAACGGCCGTCGGAGAGCCACCGGCGCCAACCGGCTGATATGAACCATCCATTCCAGCCCACGGAGTTCCCGCCGGCATCTCGTATCTCCCAACTGACGCGCCAACTGACGCGCCAGATCAAACCTTCCGGCCTGACGGGCGCATTCCAAAAATTGCCGCCTCTGTTCCGAAGTGGTTCCTTCCCGCTCATTCAGCGTTTGGATGATCTGGCATGCCGCTGTCAAAAAACCCGCATGCCAACGGGCCTTGAATAAAAACCAGAGATAATCGCGGGCCGCCGGATCTGCTTTGACCGGCTCCAAAATATCCACCGCGTCTTGATACCGTTCCATGGCATAAAACAGATTGGCCAGATGGATCCGCGGTTCAATCGCTTTGGGATCCCCGTCAGAAACCCGACGCAACACTCGTTCCGCCCGCTCGAGTTGACGTGTTTGATATGCCTCGAACGCCTCCTGCAGCCACGAATTCATTCCTGCTCGGACATGGTTCGTTATCGGCGAAGGATCATTTCGGTTGGATTCGTTCATGGTATGCCTGGTTTGGCCTTCATTTCAGCAGGCAGGCCAGCAAAAAGGATTCCTATCACCGCGAATCATCCTCACTCCCGTTCACGTAACACCGATGTTTCTCTGTGGGCCACCCCTGAGTCCCCTTCCCGACCCAGTGAATACCTGATTATAAAAAACAGTCTATTCGAATTTTCTTTCTTACAAAAGAATGGCCGCATTCTTCTCGATCAGGTTCTTGGCCTCCCCGCCCCGGAGCAACCGGACCCAGGCCCGGAAAAGGCTCCCCCAGAGCGCCACCATTGGAGGCTATTCATATTCTCCGAAAAATCATTAAAGATCTTTATGCCCGCGTTCGTATTAATTGCATGCCCCTATCGTATCCAATTTTCGGAAAAAGGAGAAAAAAAATGATTCGCTCACGGTTCATCATCCTGTCCGGCTGCCTCGTGATTTCGCTTTTGGGATTCACAACCACCAGCGCCCTGGCCCAAGAGAGCATCATCCGGGCTGAAATCAATCCCCATGATGGCACTAGAATCTCACTTAGCGCCCCGCTCTCTCTCCTGGAAACTCTCAAAATGTCGGTTCCCGGGCAACTGGTCCAGGACAAGGAAGAAATCATCCGCATGGTGGACGAACTCATCGGCGAATTCGATTCGATCCGCGGGAAAGACTTGGTGCGGGTGGAGGGTCCGGATAAAGTACGGATCTGGGTGGACGAAGCCAATGGGGATAATCCCGAGGATCTCAATTTTATCCAGGTGAAAGTCCAACCCGCCGGCGGCAATCAACCAGCGGTTCAGATTCGAATCCCCAAAGGATTGTTCTTCCTGATTTCCTGCATTACGGACCAGTTCTTCGCCAAATACGGGGATGAAATTTTCGCGGCGATCCGGCAAAATATCCATCATCCACTCCAACCCTCCATTCCCGGGGAGGGAGGGGAGAAAGCCATGAAAAAGATGGAAATGAAGGAAAAAAAACCGGACAAGCAAGAAAAACCCGTGGATCCGGAAGCCATTAAAAAAGCGGTCATGGAAAGCATTCTCAAGGAATTACAGAAACACTTGGACATCGATTGATCTCCCCTTGTCTCCCACCCACGTCCGCTTTACGTCCCTGAAAAGGTCATTTCAGGGACGTTTTTGTAGCAATCCCCGAATCCCGCCTGTGATTTTTAGCCCGTAATCGGATAAAATCTCTACGCAGGCCATCCATGCGGTTTAAAAAATAAACAAAGAGGGTAAATCCACCATGCGTTCTTCCAAATCATTCCAGGGGTGGGCGGTCGTGGCGGTGCTGATGCTTTACGCCTGTGCCGTCACCCCGCTGACACAACGCCAACAACTTTCCCTGATCCCCGAATCCCAACTGATCCAATTGAGCCTGAGTTCTTACAAAGAAACCTTAAGCAAGTTGAAAATTGCCACCGATCCGAACGAAGTGGAACCAGTCGTCCGGGTGGGGAAGCGCTTGGCTGCGGCCACGGAACAATATCTCCAGAGCCAAGGTTATTCCACAGCCTCTTACTCTTGGGAATTCAATGTGATAAAGGATGACAAAACCATCAACGCCTGGTGCATGCCGGGGGGAAAGATCGCTGTGTATACGGGGATTCTGCCCATCGCCCAGAATGATAACGGCCTGGCCGTGGTCATGGGTCATGAAATCGCCCACGCGATCGCCAATCATGGCAGTGAACGGCTTAGCCAAAGTTTATTGGTGGAACTAGGTGGAGCGGCGTTGTCCGTGGCCCTTCAGGAACAACCGGCCAAAACCAAGGAACTCTTCAGTCTAGCCTACGGCGCGGGCAGCCAGGTCGGTATTCTTTTGCCTTACAGCCGGTTGCATGAGTCGGAGGCGGACCGTATTGGATTGACAATCATGGCACTGGCTGGATATGATCCGCGGGAAGCCATTCCCTTTTGGCAACGCATGAATCAAGTGGGAGGCCAAAATCCACCGGAATTTCTTTCAACTCACCCGGCGCCGGATAGCCGTATCGCGAATATTGAGCGGTTTCTGCCGGAAGCAATGGCTCTCTACCAGCCTTGAGCACATAATCCCTTATCCAGGAAAGGATGCAGGAGCAATGGTTTGCCAGCGCAAGGGTGTATTTTTTGTTCTTTTTTTCATGGGTTTGACTGTCATGGCCGTCATGCCCTACGCCGAGACCACTGCGGAACGGTTGGGATTTCCCCCGGATTCCCGCCTCTTGATCATCCACGCCGATGACATCGGCATGTGCCACGCGGCAAACGTGGCCTTCATGGAAGCGGCCAAAGGGGGATGCATCACTGCGGGCAGCGTCATGGTTCCCTGCCCCTGGTTTTTGGAAATCGCGGATTTCGCCAAGCAACATCCGGAGGCCGACCTGGGATTGCATCTGACTCTGACCGCGGAATGGAAATATTACCGCTGGCGGCCCGTCGCCCCCGGTTCGTCTGTTCCCGGACTGTTGGATCCCCAAAGTTACATGTACCGGGATGTGCTCTCCGTGGCGCAACAGGCCCAGCCGGAAGAGATCGAAACGGAACTGCGCGCTCAAATTGAACATGCCCTGGCCCAGGGCCTCAAACCCACTCACCTGGACTCGCACATGGGCACTCTGTACGCGAAAAAAGAATTCCTGATGGCGGCGCTGAAACTCGCGGAAGAGTACGACATTCCTTTCATGTTTTTCAATCCCACGCCGCAAATCCTGGAAATGGCCGGCGGCCTCTATGACCGGAATCTGCATGAAGAACTGGCCAAACGGGGATGGCCGATGCTGGACGGCCTGTATTCGATCGAAAAAACACCGGTGGAAGAATCGGAGGCTTTTTACCAGGATGTTATTCAGAATCTAAAACCGGGTGTCTCTCAGATCATCATCCACCCCGCGGCAGAATCACCCGAAATCGAGGCGATTTCCGGTTCGTGGCGGCAACGCAATGCCGATTTCCGGATTTTCACCAATCCCGCCATGAAGCAGTTCATCGACGAACAAGGCGTCCAGTTGGTGGGTTGGAGGCAATTATACAATTTATGGAAGTCACGCCCACGCTGAGCGGAACCAGACCCTCGAACGGGTGGATTTCACGTCGAATGGATCCCAGTATGCAATTCCTCTTCAACATTCCAACCGCAACCAGTTACTCTAACGCCGAACTTGCTCGGTGCGTTATTCGTGAGAAGAACATAGATGGGCACGTTTTTCTAATTCCTTTTACTCGAGGAGAGGTCCAGGGTGAAAGAAGTCCTGAAAAGCAGAAATCCGTCCCTTCCCGGCGATCGAGTAAATCGTTGCTGACTCTCTTTAGAAAGAGTACATAATATGGCCTTGATTCAATGCACGGAATGCAGAAAAGAAATATCCCAGAAGGCGTATGTCTGCCCCCATTGCGGATTCGTCGCCCGGCAGTCCTTCTTTACCCTGATGCTGATTCTGCTATTGAGCACAATGTTTTTTGTAGTTTTGGATAAAGTGATCGACGTCTATCTCGCCATCACAAAACATTTCCTCTGAAACAATCCGCCTGACCGGACAACGGCGCGGTTTCCGGCCGCGATACTCATCGTGTTTCCTCCCCCGGAAAGAAAATATCATCCTCGGCTATATCGGGTATTCCGATAACCAGCACCCGGTGGTCGCCTTTGGAGGAATGGACAGCCCCCGGGTCCAATTTCACCATCACACCCGGCTCGAGGGGAAAGGTCTCGCCGTCCACGGTCATGATCCCCGATCCTTCCAACACATAATAGAACTCCACCGCCCGCTTGTGGTAATGGGCGCGGGAACCCTGAATATGCACCTGATGGATGAACGCGGGCGTGTCGTCTCCCTGGCTGAAGAACCGCTGGCGGGTTCCACACCGGCTGACCTCTTTCTCCAGGTCCGGCAACCGCCGGACGGTATAACGCTTCCCCGTCGATTCCATGACCTGTCCCTCCCCCTCGGCAATGTGTTGTTGGCCTGAACCATCCCGGCTGGATATATCATGAATCCCAAGAATAATTCAAGAAGGCGCCGGTTGCCTCCCTTGGTTTTTTTGCAAGCATCCCTACTATAAACAGTACCATTCCTCGCCCGTCAGGGACAAGAATGCGACTTATTCATCCCGGAAAGGATTATTCATCTATGAATCAGCCCAATACCATCCATGCCTTCACCATCTTCGGCCCTCCCGGCTGCGGCAAAGGGACCCAGGCGGCCATGATTAAAGAGCGGCTGAATTTTCTTCACGTCAGCACCGGCGACATTTTCCGCGCGGCCATCGCCCGCCAGGATCCGCTGGCCATGAAGGCTAAGGAACTGATGGAACGGGGCGAACTGGTCCCGGACGGCGTCATCAGCGGCATGTTGATGAATGAGTTAAAGGCGATCCTCGACCAGTCCACTGGCGCACGGGGAATCATCCTGGATGGATTTCCCCGAACCCTGGGCCAGGCCGCGCTCTTGCAGGAATTGCTGGAAAAATTAAACCTGCACTTCACGGGGGCCATCAGCCTGCGCGTGCCCGAGGAATTGCTGGTGGAACGCTTGCTGAAACGGGCGCGAATTGAGAACCGCCCTGACGACACGGAAGACGTAGTCCGGGAACGGATGCGGGTCTACCGCGAGAAAACCCAGCCCCTGGAAGATTATTTCAAGCAAAGAAATCAATTGATCGAAGTGGACGGAGTCGGCAGCCCGGAAGAAGTCTACGAACGCCTGATTCCCATTATTCAGAGTTGGTAAAAATCAGAGTTGGTAAAAAACGGTTTGGACCGCGATTTCATGCGCGATACCGGCGCCCGATCCTTTCCCTCGGCGTTTGATCCGGGCTTTCTCCCCGGCAGGACAACTGGTGTGATCGATCATCAGGAAAACAAGTCCCCGCGGAAGTGGGCATGGAACCCGTTCTCAATCCACGGCAAACGGATTTAAAATACTTCTGGTTGCCTGTTCCCTACAGTTTCCGGGTGTGGCCGGGAAGAATGTTGAACATGGGTCCAAACGGTGCAATCCGCGTATATCATTATGGTATGAGTTATTACCGATCCGCGCATCTCGATGGGTGGAAGGAAGAGCGGTCATGTTCACCAAACAGTCGTTGTTCATTGCCGGAATGGTGTTGCTGGTCATCTCTTCCGGATTTGCGGAGGAGAAAGCCGCGGTAAAGGAGGAAATCTGGCTGGCGGGGACCTTCAGCGAAATCAATTCGGCGTCCCCGGTCATCGGCGGCGCCACGGTCTCACTCTCCTTGGCCAAGGCCATCGTGGCGGCGGTTCCTCCCAAATACCTGAAGGAAACCAAGGAATCCGGTTTCGATCTGGTGACTATCGCCCAACTGGTGGAAGCGATGCCGGTTGATGAAGTTTTCGAATTGACCAAAGACGATTATCATTTGAAAATCCGGAAATTTCCCAAAGAAGTCCCGGCGGACGCGTATTCCTCCACGCTGATGATCCGGAACAATAAATTTTCCTTGCCCATCCCCTTGATGATCACGGGGACCGCGGTCAGCGTGCTCCAATACGCCTTAGAAGAGTTCAAAGGCATGGATGAACCTCTGACCCAATTGATCAACCAGGTCAAACAAACCCCGCCCGGTCTGATCCTCAAGGGCGAAGATCAATTGTTCGATTCCTGGTTGGAAATTTATTTACGGTAGAAATCCCGCATGAGTTGGCATAGCCTGCGCGCCCGCTTTGGCGAACGCCTGAAGCAACAGGTCCCCCTGGCGCCTTATACGACGCTCCGGATCGGAGGACCCGCCGAATACCTGCTCGAAGTGCATTCCACGGATGAATTGATTACCGCCTACCGGGCCGGTCAGGACGAAGGGCTGCCGGTGTATCTCTTCGCTGGATGCTCCAATCTGCTCATCAGCGACCGGGGCCTCGCCGGCTTGGTGTTGATCAACAAAACCGAATCGATTGCATGGGGCGAAAATTATACTGTGACGGTGGATGGCGGTTATTCTCTTGACCGTTTGGTTACGGACACCTGCGAACGGGGGTGGGCGGATTTGACGTTCGCCGCGGGCATCCCCGGTTCCCTGGGCGGCGCGTTGATCGGCGGCGCGGGTGCCTTTGGCCACTTGGTCTGTGAATATCTCCTGCGGGCTGACATCCTCCGCCAGGATGGTTCAGTCAGCACAGTCCCCCGGGAGGAATTGGGCATCAATTACCGCACCAGTGAGGCCAAAAAACGGGGCGATATCCTCCTCACCGCCGTCATGGGACCGTTTACTCCCGGATCGAAAAACGACTTGCTCCAGGAAGCAAATCGAATCCGGGCGGAACGGGAAACCAAACATCCTGGACCAAAATTGCCCTCGGCGGGATCATTTTTCAAAAACCTCCCACCCAGGGTACCGGGGGGGCACCGGATTCCCGCTGGAAAATACCTCGACGAAGCCGGAGTCAAAGGCCTGCGAGTCGGCGACGCGGGAGTCTTTGAGAAGCACGCCAATATCATAGTGAATTATGGCAACGCCACCGCCGAACAGGTCAACCGGTTAGCCGATCTGATGGCCGAACGGGTCAAGAAAAAATTCGGCATCGTCCTGGAACGAGAAGTACAATATTTGGCTTAGACCATCTGCCAACCTTATGTTAGATTATCCTCCAATGCCGAACGAACCACAGGATTCAGAAAAGTGGCGGGTGGTGGAAGCGTCCTTCATCACCAGCGCCCCCGATTTGCGGGGTTGTCCTCCACCCGCCTTTCCGGAAGTTGCCATCGCCGGCCGTTCTAATGTCGGTAAATCCACCTTGATCAACACGCTCTGCCGGCGCCGCAACCTGGCCAAAACTTCCAGCACACCGGGGAAAACCCGTTTGATTAATTTTTTTCTCTTGCGCATCGAACCGGGCACCCTCCGGCTTCATTTGGTGGATCTCCCCGGATATGGCTATTCCAAAGTGGATCAATCCACCCGGGAACAATGGGGGAAAAACCTGGCCGAGTTTCTGGAGAAAAGAACACTGCGGGGAATTCTGCAATTGGTGGACGCGCGGCACGAACCAACCGCCCTGGATCTCCAGATGCGGGACTGGATCACCGCCCGGCAAGTGCCTGCGATTACTATCTTGACCAAAAGCGACAAGTTGAAGCAAAACGAGATCCCTCAGGCCCGCAAACGAATCATTGATCGGTTCCACCTGCGGGAAGAAGAACCGTGCATCCTGACCTCCTCCCTCAGCCGCAAAGGGATGAAGGAACTTCTGGAGGCCATCGTCCGATGGATGGATTAACATTCCGGACACAAAAGGATGATGATCGTGGTTTCAGTTTTAGCAGGTTCCGTCAAAAACCGGATTCTCCAAAGAGGATTCTCCCTCCATTAAAAAAAGGAAGTAGGCTTTAGGCCTCACACTGCATTTCACCATCAACGGATTCCCGCTCAGGCCGGAGACAAGGGCATCGGGGCTCCGCCGGGCGCAGTGATCCGCAAGCTGAATTCCCACCCCCCGCCCGCGTTGAGCACCTTGAGCAGAATGTGGTTGATCCCTTTCTTCAATTGAACCGGCGCTGTGTCCTGATCGGGACTCCAGCCCCGCTCACCGATAAACCGGTGGACTTCGTTTCCATTCAACCAGCAGACCACATCATCATCACTCCCGATATGGAATACGGCCTCCCCGTCCCGATCGACTTGCACCGCCGCGTACAAATACACGCCGGCATCGTTCCATTGTCCCACGATGGCCCCCAAATTCATCCGGCCCGTAGGATCATCCAACACAGCCTTTTTCCACCGGTGCGTTTGCCCCTCGAAGGTCACCGTGCGTTGGGGATGGACCAGTTGATTGGGAGGGAACGGATCGGTTTCCCGCAGTTGCTCCCGGCCGGAGAACGGCCCCAAAATCCACCAATCGGTCACGAAACCAAAACCGCGGGTCAGATCGGCGAGAGGCCCTGCCGCTTCCACCGATTTCAAATACCCGGCCAGCCGCTGAATGATAGCCGGATCGTTGGTGGAACGGGCGGCTTGCAGGCATAAGTGGACCGCCGTGCGGATTTGGCCCTGTTGCTGCAAAGCGGGGGCGATTTTCGGTACGGCATGCGCTGCGGCGTTCACAATCCGGGGATTGTTGTCAGACAAAGCCTCCTGAAGTAACGGAGCCGCTCCCGCGTAACCTATGTCACCAAGCGCCGCCAAGGCCGCCTCGCGCGTGGAAGCATCCGCGTCCCGCGCGTAATTCAACAATGTCTGAACCGATTCCTGGCTGCCGCGCGATCCAAGCACACGGATCAATTGCACCTTTTGTTCTGAGGTGGCCTGGCTTAAATCACTCAGCAAGCGCTGAGAGGATTCCCCGCCCGGCAGCCGGGCCAGGATCGCGGCCGCGGCCTTTTGCACCCGGGGATCGGAATCCTTCAGACATTGCGACAAAACCGGTCCGGCCGCCGGAACTACGGTTTCCGGACGTTGTTCCATCAACGTAAGAAACTCTAAACGGATGGCGCCCCGCGTGTTCTCCAACGCCCTGATCACCGCCCCGGTTATCTCCTCTCCGGGAAACGTGGCAAGCAGATCACGCGCTGCGCCGCGCACCTGGGGATCCGAATCCCGCATGGCCACCATAAGGAAAGGCCAACTCCGTTTTCCCGCCGTCTGCGCCAAACCATAATACCCCGCGCACCGCAAATGAGACTCCTCCGTGCCGGTACAAACCAGCTGGTAAGCCTCTTGAGCATTGGTCACAAATCCCCGTTGCGCGAGAAGATCGGCCAATACTAATATCGACGCGGCCGCGGTCTCTTTTTCGGGACCGAAGCCGGTTTGGAATACGCGCTTCAAGGCCGAATAACATCGGGGATCCGGCAACCGGCCGGCCGCGCCGATGGCGGCCAACCGGACCGCGTAATTTTCCTCCCGCATCGCCCGCAACACGGCATCCACCGCCGCAACGTCATGCCGGGCTCCCAGAGATTTGATGATCGCCGCTTTCCAGGCCGGTTCGCTGGATTCATTGGCCGCTTTAATAAGGGCTTGCGTGGCCGCAATCCCGGGGATCCGTTCCAAGGCATAGAGAGCCATTTCGCGCACGGATGTGCGGTTCAAGAAGATAGCCACCGGGGCGGCGGATAAATCACTCCCGATCCGGGATAGCATCATCAAGGTGAACTTGGTCTGTTCTGGAGCGGGGTTACCCAGCAGGATGAGGAGCAATTCTTTTTCCACGGCAGCGCGTTCGCTGTCCGATCCGGGACGCGTGGACTGGTTGACTATGGCTTCCACAGTGCGCTTGGCCCACTTTTCTCCCGTTTGGCTTTCTCCGCCAATCTGCTGGATCAGCCCCCGCAAAACTGGAGGCCCCAACAATTGCAATTGATCCGAAGCCTGCTGACGAAGCGAAGCATCATACGCGGATAGTTGCCCAAGCAACACCTCCACGCTTTGCCCCCAGGAAAACACGGGGCACACCATGACCAGGGCCAGCAGGAACAAAATAGAAAGTTGTTGAATTCTCATGGATTATCTCCTATAAATAAAGCACTTATAAATACCATGGCGCACGATACGGACGGCTCAGCCAGCGGTTGGCTTCGGGATCGTTGACGAATTCTTCCCGAATAGGATCCCATTGCAGTTTCCGTCCCAGGCGCATGGCGATATTGCCCAGATGGGCGCATGTCACCGAACGGTGACCGATTTCCACATCACAAATCGGTTTTTTACGTGTCCGTATGCAGTTGATCCAATCCTGTTCATGCCCCGGGCTCTCATACAAATGCACATCGTTAGGCCCCAACGTTTCGTGCATAAGAGATTTGGGTTCGGTCTCCATGCCGCCGCGCCATACGTGAACCCAGCCATCGGAACCTTCGAACCGGGTGCCGTGTTCCGGATTGGTGGCGATCATTTTGATCCCATCCTCGTAATAATAGGTGCAGTTGAAACTCGTATAAGTCTCGAACATCCCGTCGCGGGGCAAAGTGCCGGTCCCTTCCACGGAAACGGGGCCGCTGAGATCCCTTCCCAATCCCCATTGGGCGATGTCGAAATGATGCGCGCCCCAGTCGGTCATCTGACCGCCGGAATAATCGAAAAACCACCGGAAATCCCACAGAAAACGCCGCCGGTTATAGGGAACCTTAGGCGCGGGACCGAGATACAGATCCCAATCGAGCCCCTCCGGCGGATCGCTGTCCGGCTCCCATGGACCATCCGAACCGTTGGGCAAAAAGACTTTGACGGTATGCACCTTACCAATGCGTCCACTGCGGACCAGTTCGCACGCGAAACGGAAATTGCTTTCCGACCGCTGTTGACTGCCGACCTGGAATACCCGTCCATACTTGCGGACCGCTTTGACCAAGGCTTTCCCCTCGCTGATGGTGAGGGTCAAAGGTTTTTGGCAATAAATATCCTTTCCCGCCTCGCAAGCGGAAATAGCGATCCGGGTGTGCCAGTGGTCGGGTGTGGCGATGAGCACGGCGTGGATGTCGTCGCGGTCCAACAACTCGCGGAAATCGTTGTACGTTTTACAATCCTGGTTGCCGTAGGTATCGTCCACCCGGTTCTTGGCGCGCTCCCGGTGCGGTTCGTACACATCACAGGTGGCTAGCACCCGGGTTTGGGGAATTCCCAGCAGGACGCTCATATTGCCCATGCCCATGCCGCCCAGACCGATGCAACCAATGGTAATCCGGTCGTTGGCGGCGACACGGCCTGGGGCATACAAGTCCTTGGCGATCACCGGCATTGCCAACGCGGCCATCCCCGTGGCGCGGGCGGCCGCCGCGATAAATCTTCTGCGGGATATTTTTCTGGACATTCAATTCCACTCCTCTTCCCAACGATTCTTCCCGGATGGGGCACTCTCCACTCTTCAGTTTCAATCATCCAGCCAGACAAGTAAAGGTTGGATCTATCTGCTCAGCCGCCGCCATTCTCTTCCAAGTGGAGGGAACTTTCGATTCAACCGGGTTTTATTTCTTTGCGGACGCAGATTGAAACGGCCCGCCGGGACATAGTATGATTTCCAATCATGGGTGAATTCAAAAACTCACCGAATCCAAACAAGGGAGAAAAAACCATGAAGCTTCTTCGCTGGGGCGCGATCCTCGCGCTGGTGCTTGTGATGCAAACGCATGGTTCCATGGCGGACGGTTGGAAATTCCTATTCAACGGAGAAAACCTGGACGGTTGGAACATCGCTGGAGACCAGGAATGGAAAGTAGAAGAGGGCATCATCCACGTGAAAGCGACAGGAAAACAGATGGGGTGGTTGATCGCCGAGGGAACCTACTCGGATTTTGTACTGCAGGCCCGGTTCCAATGGACGAGCGGCAACAGCGGCATCCAAATCCGGAGCCGGCTGGAAGGGGACAAGATGATCGGGTATCAGTGTAATCTCGATCCCAGCCGCCCTACGGCTACCGGTACCTTGTTGGAAGAAAACGACCGGGGCTTGATCATGGAGACCAAGGTCAAAGCGGATGACGTATTCAAGAAGGACCAGTGGAATACTTATGAAATCTCCGCCATTGGCGACCATATCCTGATCTATGTCAACGGGATCAAAATGGTGGATGTAAAGGACCCCAAAGGCGCCAAACAAGGTCTGATCGCCCTCCAAATGGCCCCGGGTGAAGGCGGCGCCATGCAGTGGAGCGACATCCGGATACTGGAAATTCCCAACCAGCATGACTGGGTATCCCTCTTCAACGGTCAGGATTTGACCCATTGGAAATCCGTGGCAGACGCCACCTGGACGGTAGAAGATGGTGTGATTCATGGAAAATCAAAAGGTGGCGGTTATGGATGGCTGGTTTCCGACAAGGAATATACGGATTTTCACTTTTCCACCCGGTTCAAAATGGCCAAGGGGAACTCGGGCATTCAATTCCGCAGTTGGCTGGTGGAATCCGAAGGCATGGTTCATGGTTTTCAGGCGGACCTGGCCTCGGGCAGTGACTGGATTAATGGCCACCTCTATGACCAAAGCGAAAAAGGAGTGACCGCCAAACCATCATTCGACGCCAGCCGGATCATCGACTGGGAAGGTTGGAATACTTACGAAATCACCGCCATGGGCCCTAAAGTGGAGTTATTCATCAACGGCAAGAAAACTGTGGAACACAGCGATCCCACGCGGCTGAAGGGCATCTTCGCGTTTCAAATCCATGCGGGTGATACGATGGAAACCTTCTGGGATGACATCCGGATCATCCCATTCGAGTAAGACGCGCGGCATCTAGAATTCAAGGACATTCCAAGACAAAGTTCTTCTGGAAATGCTATACGCGAGGGCACGTGGCCACGTGCCCTCGCTTTTTATGGCTCATCCGGCATGTGCGTATCTTTTTCAGATTACGGGTCCGTATCTCTTTGAATGACCAATGAAAACACTCCCCCAAAAATGCCCTCTCCCTCTGGGAAAAGACCCTCAAAGCTCCCCTCTTCCTCCGGGAAAGGGCCGGGGTGAGGGTATGTTGTTAAGTTTGGAGGAAATTGTCCGCCCGTATTATCCGCCCGTATTACTTGATGGAATGAAACATATGGTTCAGCATACCTATTGACTTCCAGGACGAACCGAAAATATGAATGTCCCAATCCGTGGGTTCACCTTGATCGAGTTGCTCATTGTGGTGGCCATCATCGCCATCCTGGCGGCCATCGCGGTGCCCAATTTCCTCAACGCCCAAATCCGCGCCAAGGTGGCCCGGGCTCTGGCCGATCTGCGCGCCATCCGCACCGCCGCGGCCCTCTATGCCGCCGATCACAACGCCCCGCCGCTCAGCACCCATCCCGCCCTGGGAGACGACACCCGGGGCTATCTGCGCTTCAACATCACCACACCGGTCGCCTATCTAGCCACGGGATTGCTGCCGGATCCGTTCGTGAATCCCCGCGATCCGGATACCATCGCCCGCAGCGAGCAGTTTTATACCTATCATAACCTGGTTTACAACATCCCCCGGGGCGATTTCCCTCCCCTGTTTCTGGATTTTTACGGAACCTGGCGCGCCTGCTCGTACGGCCCCGACCGCACCTATTACAACGGATCGTATGGTTCGCTGGTGTATGACGCCACCAACGGCCTGGCCAGCGCGGGCAACATCTGGGTGTCGGAGAAGTCGATGACGGTGACGGGAGAGCCGGAGGGGGCGTTCTGATCACGAACCAATATGAAATCCCCGGAGGGAGGACAGCCTACGACTTCGATGTCATCCCCGCGAAAGCGGGGATCCAGTGGGATTCACTGTGGAGGCGCGGGGGAAAAACAGGGTGAGAGCGTGATCATGGACGTGAAAGCATGGTGAGGAAATTTTTGTAGGGGCGGACCTGGGTGCCCGCCCGAATCATCGAGTGGATGGAATGCCTTTTTCGCCAGCAGGCACGCACTTGTCGGATGAGCCAAACGTATCATGTTCCCTCTCCCGCTTGCCTTCCGCTCCAACGCACGTCGAGGACATCCCGCAGGCCTTCGCCCAGCAGGTTGAAACCCAGCACCGTCAGCGCCAATGCCGCGCCGGGAAAAAACGAAACCCATGGAGCCACCCGCAGGGCCGGTGAACCGTAGTTGATCATACTGCCCCAACTGGGCGTGGGCGGCTGCGCTCCCAGGCCAAGAAACGAAAGCCCTGCTTCGGCCATGATCGCCTGCGCCAGGCCCATGGTCCACCAGATCAACGCGGGCACATAACTCGTAGGAATGATATGCCGGACCAGAATGCGGAAATCGCTCGCGCCAAACGCCCGTGCGGCCGCGACGTAATCGCGTTCCTTGACCACCATCACCTGCGAGCGCATCAGGCGGGCGAGGCCGGCCCACATCACCGCGCTCAGGGCAATGAGCACGCCCAACAAATCATGCTCGGTCTCTGAAAAAATCACGGCGATGGAGATCACCAGCAGCAAAAACGGAAAAGCCAGGGTCATGTCCACGAACCGCTGCAGAATCAGATCGGTCTTGCCACCGTAATAACCGGATACGCACCCTACCACCAGGCCGATCAGCAATCC
>ERZ795060.460-NODE-460-length-55504-cov-5.501488_pt1 | contig 55504 bp, 49 predicted proteins | sample MGYA00375144_ERZ795060 | MGnify/ENA primary metagenome ERZ795060 (study PRJEB30189, sample SAMN05720157) | activated sludge metagenome | isolation source: anaerobic digester from wastewater treatment plant | place: Japan | collected 2015-05-15 ... | reverse complement strand
AAATTTTCAAAAATTTTTTCCAATCACCTCTTGACTTTTTACCACTGGACTCCCTGTATAAGAATGAATATCAATACTTTAATTGCAGTATACTTTTTTATTGAACAGTACTTATTTTAAAACAATTCAACAAGAATTGTTAACTACGTATGTTTTTAATTGCATATTTTAGCATAAATTATATTTATAAGTCAAAGTTTGTATGATGGTATTATAAAAATATTATTAAGTCATATAGCTCCAATTATTACTTTAATATGCAAAGATACTAACCCAATAAAAATTTTTCTCCAAAATGGAACTAATATCATAAAAATTAAGTCTAATATAAAAAAAGATTAGGAAAGGGTGTATCAAAGTGAAAAGAAAAATATCAATATTGCTATCATTGATTATGGTTCTATCGGCATTATTTTATGTGAATGCATTTGCCGGTACCGACAAAGATTTGGAGAATGCGGTTAAGCTGGTAAAGAGCAAAATCGATATTCCGGCTGATTATAAGGTTTTTAACTTTAGAAATGGAACTGAGGTAAATAAAAAGGTGTGGTCCATGGACTGGAGTACTAAAGAAGGTGATAGTGTAATAGGTGTTACTGTAGATGAAAAGGGCAACTTTATAAGTTACTACAATAGCAAGCCAATATTTGTACAAGGAACCAGAAAGCTTCCAAAGTTAAGCAAGCAGGATGCAAAGGCAAAAGCGGATGCATTTGTAAGGAAGGTTGCTTCCGAGTATTTTTCCAATGTGAAGTATTTAGAGAACAATAGAAATAATTTAATGGATAATACATATAGCTTTAGTTATACAAGAATAGTAAATGGCATAGTATTCCCGGGTAATTACATAAATGTGTCTGTAAACTCAGATACCGGTGAAGTTACTTCATATAATGCAGTATGGTCCGATGATGGAGTTTTCCCATCTGCTGATAAGCTGATTTCTAAAGATGAAGCACAAAAGGCTTATATTGACAAGCTGGGAATTGAGCTATACTATAACCTCATTACAGAGGATGGCAAAAATAAAGTGTATCCGGTATATTCGCCTAAAGTACCACTTTCTTACATAGATGCAATAACAGGTGAAAAGGTGGATATATTACTTGATAATACACCTTATTATGGAGGCCTCGAAGTGAGCTTTACTTCGGCAGGAGGCTTTAAACAAAATATTGCAATGGATCAAATTTCACTTACTCCTGAAGAAGAGAAAGCAATTGAGAGTGTTTCAAAGGTTATATCAAAAGAAGCAGCAGAGAAAAAACTAAGATTCATTGAAGTTTTAGGTATAACCGACGAATTCAAGTTAACTGAAGCATCCATTGGTAAGGATTATAGGGATAATGAAACATTGATATGGAGAATGAATTTTGTAAAAGAAGCTAAAGATAAGAACTATCAGGAATATGTAAATGTAAGTATTGACGGTAATACTGGAGAGTTAAGAGATTTCTGGACATATTCCCCCAATAGGGATGATGATAAGGCGAAATATGACAGGGAAACAGCAAAGGCAGCAGCGGAGAAATTCCTCAAGGAAATTTTACCTGATAAGCTTAAGTCTTTTGAGTTTTATGATCAGGACAATAGAAACGAGAAAATAGCTTTATTGGAAGGCGACCAAATTGATTTTAATTTTAACTATGTAAGAAAAGTAAATGATGTAAAATTTCCGTCCAACTATATATCTGTCAGGTTTGATGCTGTTATAGGAAAAGTAGTAAGCTTCAACATGACTTGGGATAACGTAGAGTTTCCGTCTTTGGACAATGTGATGCCAATAGACAAAATATACACAAAGCTTTTTAGTGATGTTGGATTGAAGCTTCAATACAAAGAAACCTATCCTCAGGAATACTTGATGAAATTTCCCGAGCTGGGTAATGATGAATATGAAATAAAGCTTGTATATGCTTTGGATTATAATAAGCCTTCAACGTTTGATGCCAATACGGGAGAATTGCTTGGATATGACGGTAAGCCTTACAAAGAACCGAATCAATATGAATATAATGACATTAAAGGGCATTATGCTGAAAAATATATAAAAATACTTGCCGATTATGGTATTGCATTTGATGAAAGTGAGTTCAAGCCTGACAGCAAGATAAAACAAAAGGATTTTATGAAGCTTTTATCAGCTATTATAAATTTCGGGTATGGTGTTAATATGCTTTCTCAAAAAGACGATAAGCAGATTGAAGAGATTTATAAGTTCATGATCAGGGAAGGAATTGTGAAGGAATCAGAGAAAGCACCCGATTCAGAGGTTACCAGAGAGGACAGCGTCAAATTTCTTATCAGGATGTTAAAATATGACAAAGTTGCAGATTTAAAAGGCATTTATAACTGTAATTACAAGGATAAGGACGAAATTGACGAAAACCTTATAGGATATATTGTAATTGCAGACGGACTTAATATCGTTAAGGGTTCAAACGGTTACTTTTATCCTAAGAAGTCTCTGACCAGAGCAGAAGCCATTGTACTTGCATATAATTATCTTCAGAATTAAAAGTTAATAGTGAATTATCGAAATTAATGCAATTAAAATCAAATACGATATTAATCTTTTACATTTATCTTCAGCTAAATGTAAGATTAATATCGTATCTAACATAAAAAGAGGCTGTTTCAAAGTGTGGTTGAATGCATTTTGCGGCAGCCTCTTATTGCATGTTTACAAGATACATTTTGAATTATTGCAAATCAGTTTTGAAATAGATAGTATTTTTGTGTATTGCAAAGGAAGACATAACTAATTAGCCATAATAAACCAAAATATGATATAAATAGACTAGATATCAGAAATTAATAATGTTATAATGAGGTTGAAAAAATAAATTACATTAGGATACATATTTGTTATATTTATGTATTATTAAATTGAATATATATTAGTAAGTAATATTAAATTTAGTATAAAAAATTAAAATGAAAATAAATTGAGATAAAAAGCCCGTTAGCAGCAGTAGTCTTAGCATAATTGCATTATGATTTTATCGAAAAATCATAATGCAAGAAGGCAAGATATACCCGGGCATAAAGCGATTTTATATCTGCTGCCTTATTATTAATTTCAGTTAAAAGTAACTGTTTTAATATTAAAGGAAATCGCTAATATATTAATTTTTCTTGAAAGGGTGATCGTTCACATGTTTTTTGGAGGTTTATTGATAGGGGGGGTTTTAGGATTTGCCTGTGCAGCATTGACTAGAGCAGCAAGTCTTAACAGCGATCTGAATGAAAGTTAGTTTTAGATCGATGTCCTCCAAAAGCCGGAGGCATATATTGGCTCCGGCTTATCAATAAGCTTGTATATGAGAAAATTGAAATTGATGCGATTTTGTATGCCTTATGACAAAACATAAAGGCTTTTTTTGTGCCAAAATTTTATTTAATTGTATCTTGATATAAAAAATAATTATATAAAAATATCAAAAAATATTACAAAAAAAGCTACCGGAAATTACTTGAAAGTGTTAATATTGATAAAGAGCATTTTTAAAAATCAATATTTTTATTGTTTAATGCTGGGAGTGCATATATGCATAAAATTGATAGACTTATAAATTTTTTTAAACATATTGGTAATGAATATTTTGGTAACATATTTAAAATTATAGAGTTTTGCATAGTTTTGTTGTATTACTTAACATTTATGTTTTTTTTCACACGGGATATGGTTCCTGATGAGTTATTTAGCATATTCGGTCAAATTCAAGGTTTTTTAGCTCTTTATATGGCATATAGGTTTAGATTGTTCGGTTTTACAATAATTATGTTACTTGAGATGTATCAGGCTGCTTATATTATCGGAAGGTTATTAATTGAACCTAATATGAGTCTAATGGCAGGTGTTCTGTCAAAAACATTAACTATTATATCGATGCTAATTGTGGCTCTTTTGTCAAATAAGCAGGAGATGCAGAAAAGGGACCTCAAAAGGCTTGCAATTACTGATGAATTAACAGGCGTATATAATCAAAGGTATTTTAATACGAGCATTATAAATGAATTGGAAAAATGCAAAAAGAAGAAAACAAGTTTGGGATTAATATTGATTGATGTTGACAACTTTAAAAAATACAATGATATATATGGACATGACAAGGGAGACGAAGTGTTGAAATCAACGGCTTCGTTAATAAAGTTTGCTGCCGGAACAGAGAATTTGGTTTTTAGGTATGGCGGGGATGAGTTTTCAGTGCTTTTACCTGATTCGGACCAGTTTAATACTACCCGGGTAGCCGATAACATTAGAAATGAATTCGAGTTGCAAAGACATTTTTGCTATTCCGATGGTATTGGAAGTCAGATATCTTTATCTATGGGAATATCTCAATATCCCGAATTGGCCAAAAACAGGGATGAACTTATGAATCAAGCGGATATGGCACTTTATCATTCCAAGAACCTTGGTAAAAATAAGATACATTTTTATCAGGATGTTATTTCAAGGATAAGAAAAGGAATAAGCAAAGACCATCAGCACCTAATCGGTGTGTTCAAGACACTTTTAAGTACCATTTCTGCAAAGGATACTTACACCCTTAGACACTCGGAAAGGGTTTCTACATATGCTGTTATGCTTGGTGAAGCATTAAACTTGAGCCTTAATGAAATCTCCATTTTGCAATATGCAGGGCTCCTACATGATATAGGAAAAATAGAGATTCCAAAGGATGTATTGAACAAAGCCGGCAGCTTGACTTGCGAGGAGTTTGAGCTTGTTAAAATGCATCCTGTATATAGTGCGAATATTTTAGAGTCATTGGCAGATATAGATCAATTGGTGGACTTTGTAAAGCATCATCATGAGAAATACAATGGAACCGGATATCCCTCAGGATTGTACGGCAATCAAATCAGCTTGGGGGCAAGAATTCTCTGCATTGCAGATTCATACGACGCAATGATTTCAGAGCGTCCGTATTGCGGTGCCAAGAGCACAGATGAGGCTTTGGAAGAGCTTCAAAAATGTGCCGGAGAGCAATTTGATCCGGAGCTTGTAGAGGTTTTTTCTTCCATAATGAAGGCGAAAGTATGATTAAATTGATTATGTGTTCCTTTAATCAAGCCTGGTGCATATTTCCATGGGATAATCTATTATCAGCTTAGCACCGCTGTTTAACAGTTCGTCTTTTTTTCTAAATCCCCATGTTACACCAACTGCAAACATACCGGCATTATTTGCTGTATACATATCAACAGATGAATCGCCTAGGTATAAAAAGTCCCGGGGTTCTATTTTCATAATCGAAGCTATTTCCAGAGCACCGGTAGGATCGGGCTTAACGGGTATAGGCTTTCGTTCTCCGAATATAACATCAAAATGCCATTTGTCCAGCAGTTTATGGGCTATTTTTTTTGTGAATGCGTGAGGTTTATTTGATAAGATGGACATCTTATATCCTTTTGAAGTCAGATAATCCAACAGTTCGGGAATGCCTTCATAGAGAACTGTGTTGTCTGCCCAATGCTTTTCATAATGTTCCTTCATCTGAGCCACAATGAGGTTTATTGTTTCCTCGTTCTGAAGATGTTCAGGGAGAGCTTTTTTTGCTAGGTTGTATACGCCCTCTCCCACAAGGTATTTGTACTCTTCTATTGTATAAACGTGAAGTCTGTTTTTTTGCAATGCATAATTCATGGATTGTGCAATATCTTTTATTGTATCAAGCAACGTACCGTCAAGATCGAAAATAACAGCCTTAAAACTCATGCTAAAAACTCCTTGAATTTTTAAATAATTTATATGTCTAATTGCTTTTATTTATGTTAACTGTTGTAATATTTCAAATAATTCCTAATTCATTGTAAACTTATTATACCATTCTTTCGAATAGAAAATAAAATAATAATTGGTTTTATATTGACAAGTGAGTGTTTACAGATTATAATTTCATTAATTCGTTAATTTAGTACTTTAGCGAATTAAAGTGTTAAAGTGAGGGCGATAATATGCGTAAATGGAAGATTTACACTCCGGAAGGGGTACAGGACATACTTTTTAATGAATGCTATCTTAAAAGAAATATTGAAGGAAAGCTTAGAAGCATATTCAGAAGTTCGGGATATCAAGAGATAGAAACTCCTACATTTGAGTTTTATGACGTGTTTTCCGAGGATTCGGACATGACTCCTCAGGAAAATATGTTTAAATTTTTTGACCAGCAGGGAAGGATTCTTGTCTTAAGGCCTGAAATGACCATACCCGTTGCAAGGATATCTGCTACAAAGCATAAGGATATTTCATCACCTGTAAGGTATTCATATATAGGAAATACATTTAATTATAAGGAGCTTGGGGGAGGCAAACAAAAGGAGTTTACCCAGGCAGGCATTGAGTTGGTAGGTGTAAATACACCTGAAGCTGATGCGGAGGTTATTGCAACTGCTATAACTGCTGTTAAGGCTATGGGACTTGAGAGCTTCCAGATAGATATTGGTCAGGTGGAGTTTTTTAAAGGGTTGATGGAAGAAGCAGGGATACCCGATAATGACATTGAGCAAATGAGGGTGCTCATAGACAGAAAGGATTTTCTTGGTGTAGAAGAGCTGGTTAAGGGTCAGGATATAAAAGAGGAGTTAAAAGAGCTTATATTCAGCCTGCCAAGATTGTTCGGATCAATTGATGTTATTGAAAAAGTTGAGAAGATTACATTGAACAAGAGGTCTTTAAATGCACTTAATAATTTGAGAAAGGTTCTCCAAATCCTTGATGACTACGGTTACAGCAAATATGTTTCCGTTGATTTGGGAATGGTTAGAAGCCTTAATTACTACACAGGAATTATATTCAGAGGTTTTACATACGGAGCAGGATTTCCTATCTTAAGCGGCGGAAGGTATGACAGTCTGGTAGGTAAGTTCGGGAAGAACACACCTGCGGTAGGTTTTTCTCTTGGCGTAAATATGATTATGATGGCTCTTGACAGGCAAAAGATTGAGACCGAGAAGCCTAAGGCGGATACATTGGTGTGCTATATGGAAGAAGGAAGAAAGGCAGCATTTAAAGTAGCTCAGGAGCTTAGAAGGCAGGGGCTTGTTGTTGAAATTGATGTAACATGCCAGACTGTGGAGAAACTGAAAGATTATGCTGCAAGCAAACAAATTGGTGGTATTATTGTTATTAAGGATGACGAAAACATAGAAATTCACAATTTGGAGAATGAAGAAGTTTCAAATGTTACTTTTGCAGAGCTCATAAAGAATAACTGAGAAATGCCTTAACAATCATTGTGAAATTAAGAAATATTAGTCTATTAAAAAGATATGGTGAAGGGATGGTTTTATTATGAGATACTTGACTATAGCACTTTCGAAAGGGAGGCTTACCGAGTTATCCATTGAACTTTTTGAAAAGATAGGGATTGATTGTTCAGAGCTCAAAGGTTCTTCGAGGAAGCTTATATTATGTGATGAAAAAAATAAGATAAAGTTTTTTCTTGCAAAACCCAGCGATGTTCCTACATATGTTGAATATGGAGCGGCGGATTTAGGCATTGTAGGAAAAGACACTCTTATGGAGGAAGGACGACACTTATATGAGGTTTTAAATCTTGGATTTGCAGCATGCAAAATGGTTGTAGCCGGGCCTGCAGAGCTGCAGGGGAAGTTGGATGAGCTTAACAATAAGAGGGTTGCAACAAAATATCCGAGAATTGCAAGAGAATATTTTGAGCATAAGAGAAAAGAATCCATAGAGGTAATAAAGCTTAACGGCTCTGTGGAATTGGCTCCGTTAGTGGGACTTTCCGAGGTAATAGTGGACCTGGTGGAAAGCGGAAGGACTTTGAAGGAGAACGGTCTGGTAGTGTTAGATACCATAGCCGATATCAGTGCCAGAATGGTTGTAAACAGGGTGAGTATGAAAATGGAAAGTGAAAGAATAAACAAAATAATTGATGGAATAAGCAACCAGCTTGAAAAGAGGTGAGTACGTTGATAAGAATTATCGATTCAAGAAAAGAAGATGATAAGGATTTGTTGAAAAAGCTTTTAGATAGAAGCCAATTGGACGAAAGTGTTGTATTGCAGCGGGTTGAAGAAATTGTATCTAATGTAAAAAGCAGGGGAGATGCTGCTGTTTTTGAATATACAAAAATGTTTGATAAGGTTGATTTGACAGCTAAAAACATCAGGGTAACAAAGGAGGAGCTTGATGATGCCTATAAAAGCGTGGATAACGAGCTTATTGGGGTTATCAGAAGGGCTAAAGCGAATATAGAAGAGTATCATGTAAAGCAAAAGGAGAAGTCCTGGTTTTCCACGGAAAAGGATGGGGTTATACTTGGACAGATATTAAGGCCGTTGGGAATTGTGGGAGTTTATGTGCCTGGAGGGACTGCACCGCTTCCTTCATCGGTTTTGATGAATGTGATACCTGCAAAGGTTGCAGGAGTAGAAAAGATAGTGATGGCTACTCCTCCCGGCAGGGATGGAAAAATAAATCCCGCTATATTGGTTGCTGCAAATGAAGCAGGTGCAGATGAGATATATAAAATGGGAGGTGCTCAGGCCATAGCTGCTTTAGCTTTCGGTACTGAGAGCATTCCAAAGGTTGACAAGGTTACGGGACCTGGAAATATATATGTAAATACAGCAAAGAGGTTGGTATATGGGTATTGTGACATTGATATGTTTGCAGGCCCCAGTGAAATAATGGTTGTTGCAGATAAGACTGCCAATGCCAAATTTGTGGCAGCGGACCTTTTGTCACAAGCTGAGCATGATGTGCTTGCTGCTTCTATTTTAGTTACCGATTCGGAAAAGCTTGCTTATGAAGTCAAAAACGAGGTTGAAAGGCAGACTGCATACCTTGGCAGAAAAGAAATAATAAATAAGTCCATTGACGATTATGGTGCAATTGTAATAGTTAATGATATGGAAAAGGCTGTTGAACTGGTTAACAAAGTAGCTCCGGAGCATCTTGAGATATGCGTGGAAGAACCTTTTGGAATGATTGGGGAGATAAAGAATGCGGGAGCGATTTTCCTTGGAAACTATGCCTCCGAGCCTCTTGGAGATTATTTTGCAGGGCCTAACCATGTTTTGCCTACAAGCGGTACAGCCAGGTTTTTCTCACCCTTAAATGTAGGTGAATTCATTAAAAAGACCAGTTTGATATCCTATTCAAGGAAGGCTCTCTCAAAAGTAAAGGATGATGTTATACTTTTTGCGGAGTCGGAAGGTTTGTCGGCACATGCAAATGCCATACGTGTAAGATTTGAAAAGGAGAGTGCTTCCGATGAGTAAATTTTGGAGTACCATTGTAAGGAACCTGGTTCCTTATGTTCCTGGAGAGCAGCCTAAGGATAAAAAATATATAAAGCTTAATACCAATGAGAATCCGTATCCTCCTTCACCAAGGGTGTTAGAAGCCATTAAGAAGGCGGCAAACGGTGATTTGAGGCTGTATCCCGACCCAGAGTTTCATGAATTAAGGGATACGGTTGCTAAATATTATGGTCTTTCAAGGGAAGAGGTATACGCAGGCAACGGTTCGGACGAACTTCTTGCATTTTCATTCCAGGCTTTTTTTGAACCCGGTAAAAAAATAATTTTTCCCGATATTACCTATTCATTTTATCCTGTTTACTGCAAGCTGTACAATCTCGATTATGAGACCGTTCCCCTAGATGATGAATTCAATGTGCCGGTTAACGATTTTTTAAGGGAAAACGGAGGGATAATAATATCCAATCCCAAAGCACCCACAGCTAAATATATGGGGCTTGATGAGATTAGAAGCATTGTTGAATATAATAAAGACAGCGTAGTTATAATTGATGAAGCATATATTGATTTTGGCGGAGAATCGGCAGTCAAGCTCATAAAGGATTATAATAATCTTCTTGTTATCCAGACCATGTCCAAATCAAGATGCCTTGCAGGCTTAAGGCTTGGCCTTGTAATGGGAAGCAAGGAGCTTATTGACGGTATCATCCGCATAAAGAATTCATTCAATTCATACCCCGTTGACCGTCTTGCTTTAGCAGGGGCAGTAGAGGCAATAAGGGATGAGGAGTATTTTCGTGAAACAGTTAATAAAATCATAAATACAAGAGAATGGGTTGCCATAAAGCTTAAAGAATTGGGTTTTTATGTATTGGAATCAAAGGCCAATTTTTTGTTTATAAGCCACAGCAAAATAAATGCAGAAGTTTTATTTAACCACTTGAGGGAAAACGGTATTTTGGTGAGATTCTTTAAGAAACCCAGGATTGATAATTTCCTCAGGGTAACTATAGGCACCGACAGTGAGATGGAAGAGTTTGTTAGGGTTGTGAAAATGCTGGAGTTTTAGAAAAGAAAAATGAGAATTCGGAAATCTTTTTAAAATAAAAAAGTTTTTAAAAGTCAAATTTTTTATAGGAATTATATAGTATTATCATTATTTAATCTGTTATAATAAATTGGGCCAATGTAGTAAAAATCAATCAAGTATTGCAGCAGATTGAGAAGAAATGATTAATTTGGCAGGCCTTAATACAGCTATATGAGGTGGTTACCGGTGAATAGAAAAGCACAAATTAACAGGAAGACACTTGAAACTGATATTTCATTAAGCATTAATATTGACGGTAAAGGTGAAGGAAAGATAGAAACCGGGATAGGTTTTTTTGACCATATGCTTAATCTATTTACCAAGCACGGCCTTTTTGATATGGAATTGAAGGCAGTTGGAGACTTGCATGTTGATTGCCATCATACCGTTGAGGATGTGGGCATTGTTTTGGGACAGGCAATATCAAAGGCTTTAGGTGATAAAAAGTCAATAAAGCGTTACGGAATGTCCTATGTTCCAATGGATGAGGCATTGGCCATGGTGGTATTGGACCTTGGAGGAAGGCCATACCTGGTGTTTGATGCTCAATACGGTTCTGAGAAAGTCGGAGATATGGATACTCAAATGGTGGAGGAGTTTTTTAGAGCGGTATCTGTAAATGCGGGAATGAACCTGCATGTGAAGCTGTTATACGGTTCTAATAGCCATCACATTATTGAAGCTATTTTTAAGGCTTTCGGCAGGGCTTTGGATGAGGCTGCCAGAATTGACGATAGAATCGAAGGTGTTATGTCAACTAAAGGGACAATATAATAAATGGTTTTGGAAATTTAAGGAGGATACAGAAATGTTAATTAATGATACCGATTTTATAAAACGTCCGCTTTATATAAAAGGAAAGGTCAGAAATGTGTACGACCTTGGGGACAAGCTTTTAATAATTGTAACAGATAGAATTTCAGCTTTTGATGTTGTTTTTCCTAACCTTATTCCAAATAAGGGGAAGGTTTTAAACAGCATATCGGAGTTCTGGTTTGATTACACAAAGGATATAATAGACAACCATGTTATTACCACTGATGTAAGCCAGTATCCTGACGAATTTTCTCAGTTTAAAGAGGAGCTTCAGGGAAGATCAATGCTTGTTAAAAAGATAAAAATGGTAGAGGCTGAGTGTATCGTAAGAGGATACCTTGAGGGCTCCGGGCTTAAAGATTATCAGAAGACAGGAACAATATGCGGAATTAAGCTTCCTGCAGGCTTAAAGCAGGCAGAAAAGCTTCCTGAACCTATATTTACGCCATCAACCAAGGCAGTAGAAGGACATGATGAGAATGTCAGCTTTGAGGTTCTTGAGAATACCATAGGAAGTGAGCTTGCCAACAAGCTTAGGGATATAAGCTTGGCACTTTATATGAAAGCAAGCAAGCATGCTGAAAGCAGAGGATTAATACTTGCGGATACAAAATTCGAGTTCGGTATATTGGACGGTAAGCTTATTGTAGGTGATGAAATGTTTACTCCTGACTCATCAAGGTTCTGGGCTATGGATGAATATGAAGCGGGAAGACCTCAGAAGAGCTTCGATAAGCAGTATCTGAGAGAATATCTTGAAGCATCCAATTGGAACAAGCAGCCTCCTGCACCGGTGCTGCCTGATGATGTTGTTAAAAAGACAGAAGCTAAGTATATTGAGGCATATGAACGCATTACCGGCAAGAAGCTTGTTTAGGAGTGATATTTTTTGATCGCGATAATTGATTATGGTGTAGGAAATTTAAGAAGTGTTGAAAAGGCCTTTGCTTATATCGGATGTGAGGCTGTGATATCTTCGGATCCTGAATTTGTATTGAAAGCTGATGGGGTTGTTTTGCCAGGAGTTGGTGCTTACTCCGATGCTATGGATAATCTTGAAAAAGCAGGAATGATTGATGTGGTCAAAAGTGTTATAGCGGACAATAGACCATTTTTGGGTATTTGCCTCGGTATGCAGCTTCTTTTTGATTACAGCGAAGAAGGCGGAAATGTACCGGGGTTGGGGGTGTTCAAAGGTACCATTAAACAGCTTCCGCTGGATATGAACCTTAAGGTTCCCCATATGGGTTGGAATAAACTTAAGACTTCAAAGGATTGCCCCTTATTCAAAGGCTTGCCCGATAACCCGTATGTTTACTTTGTACATTCATATTATCTGGATTCGGAAAATAAAGATATAGTAAAGGCGACAACAAATTACGGAATAGAGTTTGATGTTGCAGTTGGCAGCGGTAATGTTTTTGCCACCCAGTTTCATCCCGAAAAGAGCGGTGAAGTTGGTTTGACGATTTTAAAAAATTTCAAGGAGCTTTTATAGCAAAAGACTGCTCAAACAGATTTAACGGTTTGAGATATTAAAGTTTTGGGAGGAATCCAAATGAAGATATATCCGGCTATTGATGTTAAAGACGGAAAATGTGTTAGACTGGTGCAGGGAAAATTCAGCGATGTAACCGTATATGCAGATGACCCTGTGGAGATGGCATTAAAATGGGAGAAGCTTGGAGCTGAATACCTGCATGTGGTAGATTTGGATGGGGCTAGAGTCGGTGAACCTGTTAATACCCCTGTAATAAGCAGAATGGCGGTTAATTTGGGCATTCCGGTGCAATTGGGCGGCGGAATCCGTTCTATAGAAATGATAGAAATCCTTATTTGCAAAGGTATCCAGAGGCTTATTCTCGGGACTTCGGCAGTAAATAATCAGGAGTTGGTTAAAAAAGCATTAAGTACATTTGATAATAATATTGTAATAGGAATTGATGCAAAAGACGGATTTGTTGCTATAGAGGGCTGGGCTAAGACCAGCAGCTTTACTGCCATTGAATTTGCCAAAAGGATGGAAGAGCTTGGTGCCAAAACAATAATTTATACCGATATAAACACCGATGGAATGCTATCCGGTCCAAACCTAAAAGCCATGGAAGAAATGGTTAAGGCGGTTAATATAGATATAATCGCATCAGGCGGTGTCAGCAAAATTGAGGACATAAAGAACCTCAAAGAGGTTGGTGTTTCCGGAGCTATTATAGGTAAAGCTTTGTATACGGGAAATATTGATTTGGCTGAGGCAATAAAGGTTGCAAAGTAGATAAAAAGAGGTTGTTTGATTATGCTTACAAAAAGAATTATACCCTGTCTTGATGTTCATGCAGGAAGGGTTGTAAAAGGTGTTAATTTTGTTAATATAAAGGATGCCGGTGATCCTGTTGAAATTGCTGCACTATATGATAAGGCAGGTGCGGACGAACTTACTTTTCTGGATATAACAGCTTCAAGTGATGCCAGAAGTATTATTCTTGATGTTGTAAGAAGGGTTGCCGAGCAGGTGTTTATTCCTTTTACCGTAGGTGGGGGAATAAGAACGGTGGACGATTTCAAGGAAATTCTCCGTGCCGGTGCAGATAAAATTTCAGTAAACTCTGCAGCATTAAAAAGACCTGACCTCATATCTGAGGCTGCATGGAGATTTGGCAGCCAATGTGTTGTTGTAGCTATTGATGCCAAGAGAAATCCAGAAAGAAACAGCTGGGATGTGTATCTTAACGGAGGCAGAGTAAATACGGGTAAGGATGCAATAGAATGGGCCATTGAGGCAGAAAAGCTCGGTGCAGGTGAGATACTTCTTACCAGCATGGATTGTGACGGAACAAAAGCCGGATATGATATTGAGCTTACAAGAAAAATATCTGAAAATGTGAAGATACCTGTTATTGCTTCAGGTGGTGCAGGCACTATGGAGCACTTTTATGAAGCTTTGACGGAAGGCAAAGCCGATGCAGTTCTTGCAGCATCATTATTCCATTTTAGGGAAATGGAGATATGTGATCTTAAGAAATATTTGAAGGAAAGAGGCATTGAAGTAAGAAGTGATAACTAAATCATTATTAATCTTCATTGCGTAAAATAAATAAAAAATTTAACTGGTTTTAATAATTGAATCAGTTCTAATAATAAAAGTTTTAAGGGGTCATATAATATGGATTATTTAATAACTAATTTAAAGTTTGACAGTAATGGTCTTATCCCTGTGATAACTCAGGATTACAAGACAAATGAGGTCTTAATGCTTGCTTACATGAACAAGGAAGCTTATGAAAAAACTATTGAGACCAAGAAGGTTCATTACTGGAGCAGGAGCAGGAGCAAACTGTGGCTCAAAGGTGAGACATCCGGCCACTTCCAGTATGTCAAATCAATATGTGTTGACTGCGATAATGATACGCTTTTAATTAAGGTTGAACAGGTTGAAGCAGCATGTCATACTGGAAATTACACTTGTTTTTACAGGGATGTGAATGATGACGGAACTATTAAGGATGATTCTCAAGGGGATAAGGCAGCCAATGACAAGTCTGCTATTTTGCAAGAGTTATATGATGTAATAGCCGACAGAAGAGTAAATCCTAAAGAAGGGTCATACACAAATTATCTCTTTGATAAAGGCCTTGATAAGATACTTAAGAAGGTCGGAGAAGAATGTGCCGAGGTAATAATTGCTTCAAAGAATAAGGCTGCCGATGAGATAAGGTACGAAATTGCAGATCTTATCTATCATTTATTTGTTCTTATGGTAGAGAGGAATGTAAAGCTTGATGATATTTATGATGAATTAAAGGGAAGACGATAGGAATAGAATGCCATATATTAGCCAATGCTAAAAAAGTTACATAAATATTTATAAAAATGTATGTAATAACGAGATATTTGATAAAATATAATGTATTACAAATATAAACTTAGATAAACCATGATAATTAAGTGAATTTGGGCTTATTTAGCAAATGAAAAATTTGCGTATGAAATAGATATTATATAATATTATATTAGCACTCGCTGGTGGTGAGTGCTAATAAAACAGCAAGGAGGTTATACCTTTATGAAAATAAAACCTTTAGGTGAAAGAGTAGTTATTAAGATGATGGAAAGCGAAGAAACAACTAAAAGTGGAATAGTTTTACCGGGAAATGCTAAGGAAAAACCACAAGTTGCAGAAGTTGTTGCTGTAGGACCTGGTGCTATTGTTGACGGCAAGGAAGTTAAGATGGAAGTTAAGGTTGGAGACAAGGTACTTATAAGCAAGTATGCTGGAACTGAAGTTAAATTTGACGGTCAGGAATATACAATATTAAAGCAGAGTGACATATTAGCTGTTGTTGAATAACCTGATACTTCGTATAATTTGATCAAGATTCTATAAAGGAGGCTATACTAATGGCGAAAGATATAAAATTCGGTGAAGAAGCTAGACGTGCGTTGGAAAGAGGCGTAAATCAGCTTGCTGATACAGTAAAGGTTACGCTTGGTCCAAAAGGAAGAAATGTAGTTCTTGATAAGAAATTCGGTGCACCTCTTATTACTAATGACGGTGTGACAATCGCAAAAGAAATCGAATTGGAAGATAGATTTGAAAATATGGGAGCACAGCTCGTTAAAGAAGTTGCAACAAAGACAAACGATGTTGCTGGTGACGGAACAACTACTGCTACATTGTTGGCTCAGGCTATAATCAGAGAAGGCCTTAAGAATGTTGCAGCAGGTGCAAACCCAATGATACTTAAGAAGGGTATTGCAAAAGCTGTTGATGCTGCTGTTGAAGGTATTAAGCAAAACAGCCAGAAGATTAAAGGTAAGGAAGATATCGCAAGAGTTGCTTCCATATCAGCTAATGACGATGTAATCGGTAATCTTATTGCAGATGCTATGGAAAAAGTTACCAATGACGGAGTTATTACTGTTGAAGAATCAAAAACAATGGGAACCAACCTCGAAGTTGTTGAAGGTATGCAGTTTGACAGAGGATATGTTTCCCCATACATGGTAACCGATACAGAAAAAATGGAAGCTGTATTGGACGATCCATATATATTAATTACTGACAAGAAAATATCAAATATACAGGATGTATTACCTCTTTTAGAGCAGATAGTACAGCAGGGCAAGAAGCTCGTTATAATTGCTGAAGATGTTGAAGGCGAAGCTCTTGCAACATTGTTGGTAAACAAAATAAGAGGAACATTTACATGCGTTGCTGTTAAAGCACCAGGTTTCGGTGATAGAAGAAAGGCTATGCTTCAGGATATAGCTATACTCACAGGTGGAGAAGTTATAACTGAAGAATTGGGCCTTGATATAAAAGAAACAACTATGGCACAGTTGGGTAGAGCAAGACAGATTAAAGTACAGAAGGAAAACACTATTATCGTTGATGGTGCAGGAAGTCAAGAAGAAATTAAAAAGAGAATTGCATCAATAAAAGCACAAATAGAAGAAACTACTTCTGACTTTGATAGGGAAAAACTCCAGGAAAGACTTGCAAAATTGGCTGGTGGAGTTGCTGTTATCCAGGTTGGTGCTGCAACTGAAACTGAAATGAAAGAAAAGAAATTAAGAATAGAAGATGCTCTTGCTGCAACTAAGGCAGCTGTTGAAGAAGGTATTGTTGCTGGTGGTGGTACTGCACTCATCAACGCTATTCCAAATGTGACTAAGCTTCTTGATGGAAGTGTTGGAGATGAAAAGACAGGTATCCAGATCATATTGAGAGCACTTGAAGAGCCTGTAAGACAAATTGCTGCCAATGCAGGACTTGAAGGTTCCGTAATAGTTGATAAGATTAAGAACAGTGATGTAGGTATCGGTTTTGATGCCCTAAATGAAAAGTATGTTAACATGATTGAATCAGGTATAGTAGATCCTGCTAAGGTTACAAGATCTGCATTACAAAATGCTGCTTCAATAGCTTCAATGGTTCTTACAACAGAAAGCATTGTTGCAGATAAGCCTGAGAAAGAAGCTCCAATGCCAGGTGGGGGAATGCCAGGCGGAATGGGTGGAATGTATTAAGGAATGATTTAAGCTCTTCCTGAAATTTTTATAATTAGGGATTGTTGTAAAATTATATTTTGCAGCAATCCCTAATTAAATTTTGTTGGAAATATATGATATAAACAATTGAGATAAAGCAATCGAGATTAAACAATTAAGACTAAACAAGATTAAAACCAAGTTTTGTTACCGTTTCGGGGTCCAAATAGTTGTCCTGATGCATGCAATATACCTTGCTTCGCAGTTCAAACGGTATCATGTCCTTAAGCTTATTTATAGATAGATGAGCGTTTTTATCATAATCAATGCCGCATGTATCCTGATAAATCATGTCCAGTTCACCATTTTTTAGCTGTGTTAATACTTCATCGGGAATATTATTGGCGTCACCGCTGTAGTAAATCTTTTTAGTATCCATTTCCATTATAAAGCCGAATGAAGGTATTGTCTCAACATGTGGAACCTTTATAAAACCAAGCTTTATTTCACCAAGGGAGATATCGTTTATGGTCACGTTCATATTGCTTATAAGGTTGCACATCTCATCTTTTACACCTATTACCTTAAAATAACTTTGCATAAGCTCTCTATCCGGGAAATATACCGACGGCTTAATTTGATTGTAATAATACGGATAAAAAATGGCCTCACCTAAGCTTCCGCAGTGGTCGGGATGGGTGTGGGTTATGATTATATGAAGACTTTTGAGTTCATTAAAAAGGTTGAGCTCCTGAAGTTTGTGAAAAACCGTACCTCCGGCATCAATTAAAAGCATACTGTCGTTTTTTCTTATATAGCAGCTGTTGTTACCGAGCTTTGTGTTAAAAGCACTGCCTTTTCCTATAAAATTCAGCATTATACTCACCTCCGACTATACTATCAATGGATAATCATTATTAACCAGTAATTGTTTGTTTGAATTTTTGTCGGGTTTGTAATTTCCAGGGATTTTATTTACACATCTGGCAAAAATTAAGTGATTGAGGAAATTACTATGTCTTTTGCGACTTTTTCTACTTAATTTATCGCATAATTTCTTTCTATGGCTGTTGTTTATGTCAGGCACTCTTCCATTCGGACTTACAATATACCCTTCAATTAAATTTACTCCATTTACAAATTCTTTGGTATCGTCATTAGTTTCAAAATATGTAATTGTATCATATATTTGATCACATGCATGTTTTTCGTCGGTTCCTTTTAGTTCTATAAGTTTTGATTCCAATCCAGGTCTATCAAAAAGCATATAATCGCATTTATTTTGATTTTTGATTGATTGAGGAATTATTCCTTTATCTATCTTGTACAACTCAATAGGTTTAGTGGTTTTAATATATAAGATAGCCCCTTCTTCTTTCAATCTATCTCTTTCACCAGCGTTTAGCGTTTTCATCCATTGCTTATATTTATTATGAGTTGACATCTTCGCTTTCAACCTCCAAATTATATATATCAGCATAATCTTTACTGATTTTTTGGGATATTTTATCTATCTCCTCTGCAGCAATTTCATTAATTTCAGTGTCTATGATAGAATGCAATTCTCCATCACTAAGCATAATTGCTCCAACACGATTTATATTAAGCCATAATGATTCAGGTATGATATTTGAAGTATTTCTGTTTTTTAACCCGACTTTATGAGCATAAATTAAATTGTTAACTGCCGTAAGAGTATACGGGCTATGAGTAGAAATTAATACTTGGTTGTCATTCGAATTAAAAAACATTGCAATAAAATCAATAATCCCTTTTTGAGTATCAGGAAAAAGATGTGCTTCAGGTTCTTCTATAATAACAAATGCTTTCTTTTCTTTTAACATCCAAAGAAATAAAAGATTAAGCATCCAAAGCATTTCCTGCTGTCCGGAAGATGTGTAGTTTATTGGGATTGTATTTCCATTTCTAAGCTTAAGATACTCATTACCGTTTCTTCGATAATACTCTCCTTTAAGAAGGCTTGTAACAGTAGAGGCTATTTCTTTCCTTTTTTGTTCCGTTTTGTTTTCCCTTAGCATTTCAATATTCTCTACTAATTCTTTCAAAGAAACATCAAAATTTCCTTTTTCACTTTCGATGAGATTTATAAAATCTTTTGTTATATAATCTAGATTTTTAAGTTCAATGGTCAGCAATTGCTTAGTTAATAATGTGATTAAGCTTCTTCCTGCTGGTATATAATAATTTTTCCTCTCGTCTTTGAAAAGGTAATCAACTTCTTTTGAAAGAGTAATGAAGAATTTTTGCTTTTCCAATTTATAATATAAATCGTCTGTATTGGATTGCGACAAGGCATGTAATTCCTTATGATATTCTAATGCTTTTGTTTCAAGGTCTTTAATTTTCTTTATTAACAAAGGACTAAGAATAAAATGCAAATATTTTTTATTGTCATCTGTTATGGTCATAGATGCATTTATTTCGTTATCAAAATGATATTCTATATTAAACTTTGATTTATATTTTGACAATCCAAATAAATTAACGAATTTATTTTTGAGTTCCTTATTTATTACATCAATAAATTGCTGTTCAGCAGTAATTCCGTTATTCAATACTTCGTATAAATATTCTTTTACATTATCACGAAGTGATTTAAAAAAATAAATACACTTACAGATTGTACTTTTCCCAGTAGCTTGATTTCCAATCAAAATCATAAAGTCTTTAATTTCTATATTGCATGATTTTATAGGTCCGAAATTCTCTATTATAATCCTCTGCATATCTTCATCCTTCCGAATTACTTAAATATTACTTTTTTAATATTAGCATTTGCTTAAACATATTATACCAAAAAAGGATTCATTTTAATTTAAGTTCCCTAATAAGACTGTTGATTGAATTAATTTTATCTAAAAGTTATATATTATTCAATACATTCATTTCTTTGTAGTTTTATAAAATTATCTCATATTTTCACTTCACATAACATAAAAATAAGGTTAAAATAGATTATTGGATATACATAAAAAAAGATAGTTGGGGAGAATTTAAGATGGACGTATTTTTTGAAAAGCTTATTAGAAGAAAAAGAACAACGAAAGATTATCTTATTGTTGCAACTGTTATTTATATTGCTTTAATGGTTAGCTTTATAGGTTTAATGATACCTTTGCTGAGGGGATTTATTCTTTTGATGTCATGCATTTGCGTATATTTTGTTGTTAAACGTACTTACATTGAATATGAGTATACATTGACTAATAATGAATTGGAGATTGACATTATTGTAGGAAAAAAGAACAGAAGAAGGTTATTTACCGCAAATTGCAAGGATTTTGAGATGTTTGGAAGAATTGAACACAGTAAATACAATGAAGTTAAAACAATAGAAAAGAAGATACTTGCAATTGTTTCAAAGGACTCAAAAGGTATATATTTTGCTGTTCTTCAGTTTGAAGGTGCACGGACATTGTTGTTATTTCAGCCTGATGAAAGAATGGTTGAACATATAACAAAATGTATCCCTAAAAAAGTACTTAAGGATTAATAAAATAGATTTCTATAAATAATAATGCCTTCGTATATGTAATGAATTTGTAACCAAATCTTAATTATTTATTCAAATACACCATGTATAATTTGTCATATGGTGTATTTTTATGTCTAAAATATCTCCATAATACATGGATACAATGATTGGGGGAAGGGTTTTGAAAAGAGGGTTGAAGTTTGTTACTATACTTGCAGTAATAATATGTGCATTAGTCATTGGAGCAATCTCTGTTTATGTTGTTTATTTTGCACCCAATAATACCATTGTTGAGGCTTTTGATGAGGGAAAATTAAATCTTGTCATAGGAGATAATATAATTGAAGATGGAATGCCTGCTGTTAAGAATGGGGAGGTTTTATTACCTTTTGATATCATAAAAAAATATATTGATCCTTATATATACATGGATGAAGAATTAAAAAAGGTGATTGTCACAACTTACGAAAAAGTAATACGAATGAAATTAGACAGCAATGAAGCTCTTATAAACAATAAGCCTGTCAAGCTCGAGAACCCGGTAATTGAAGAAAACAAGTCAGTATATATACCTTTGAACTTTCTTGATGAATACTACAATATTGATGTTAATTATGTAGAGGGAAAGAATGTTATTATAATAGATAAAAAAGGGACAAACACAAAGATGGCTGAACCCGTCAGCAAGAAGGCCGCTATAAGAAAAGGAGAATCAATCAAATTTCCTATATACCAAAAGTTCAATTTGGAGGAAGAGTCGCTAAATAGAATGGTGGTATTTGGCGATAATGGGGAATGGCTTAAGGTTAGGTCCCGGGATGGGATAATAGGTTTTATCGAGAAAAAATATGTTAAGGTAACAGAACAAAAGATAGATTCTGCTGAAGGTACCGCTGGTATCAAAGAATTATGGAAGCCGCAGAAGGGTAAGATAAATGTTGTATGGGATGCCATTTATAAAAACAATACAACGGGATGGACCAATAAAGACAGGATTGAAGGCCTTGATGTTGTATCGCCCACATGGTTTGAAGTCAAGGACGCTAAAGGTACTATGGTAAACAGGGCCAGCTTGCCGTATGTTGAATGGGCACATAAAAACAATTACAAGGTTTGGGCACATTTAAGCAATAACTTAGGAGGTCCCGACAATACCGGTGTGTTTTTAAATAATACCGATGCCAGAGAAATTGTAATAAATAAAGTGCTGGAATATTCATCACAATACAAGCTGGACGGGATAAATATTGATTTTGAGGATATCAATCTTAAGGACAAGGATGCATTGACTCAGTTTGTCAGGGAGCTAAGTCCCTTGCTTAGGGAAAAAGGCCTTGTTGTTTCAATGGACATTACGCCTGTAAGCACTAACGAGAACTGGTCGTTATGCTACGATAGGAAGGTTCTGGGAGAAACTGTAGATTATATAATGCTTATGGCATATGACCAGCATTGGGCCGGAAGCCCTAAAGCCGGATCTGTTGCTCAGCTCAGTTGGGTTGAAGAGAGCATAAAAAGAACTCTCGATTTTATACCTAAAGAAAAATTGTTATTGGGTCTTCCTTATTATACAAGGGTTTGGATAACCGAGAACGACAAGCTAAGAAGTGTTGCGGTATCAATGGGATATGCAAAAAGCCTGATTAAGGAAAATAATGCACAAGTAAAATGGGATGAAGAAAGCGGTCAGTTCTATGCCGAATATAATAAGAAAAACGGCAGCAACAATAAAATATGGCTAGAAAGCGAGGAATCCATAGATTTAAAATCCTCTCTCGTACACAAGTACGATCTTGCCGGTGCGGCAGGCTGGAGAAAGGATTTTGAGGAATCCAGTATTTGGAATATATTAGATAAGAATTTAAAAAACATAGACAGCTATGAAGCATGGCAATCTCAAAACAAAGATAAAAAATATGTGTATAATGATTAAAAAGCATGATGATAACACGATATAATGATAAAAGATATGATAAAGATAAACGTTATAAGCCCGATGATATAGAAGGAAAAATAAATAAAAAAGTATAATAAATAAAAGGAATAATAAATGAAAAAAGGTTCAATAGGAGTGAACCTTTTTTCATTTATTATCCCCTTATGTATTAAGAGAGTTGTTTTACCGGTAGAATGACAATTGACAAATGGAAGAAGGGATAAATGCATGGACGAGAATGAATTGGTTATAAAATGTCAACAGGGGGATATGGAGGCTTATGAAGCTCTTTTTGGAAGTTACTTTAGTAAAGCTGTCAGGTATGCCTTTTTGATTACAGGGCGTAGTGATTTGGCAGAAGATATTGTCCAGGAAGCACTTATAGAATGCTATAAGGATATAAAGTCTCTTAAAAGTCCTGAAAAGTTCAAGTCATGGTTTTACAGGATTTTAGTGAGAACCAGTTGGCGTGTTAAAGCTAAAGAAAAAAGAAATGTATCAATGGATGAACTTAAAGGCTCTGAATATAGAGGCTTAAACAGCAATTTAGATAATGATTTAGATAGACTTGTAGAGACAAGAGAATCTTCAAGGCTTATAAAAGATGTACTTCAAAAATTGAGTTTGCCTCTTAGGACTACTGTTGTACTGCATTATTATAACGACTTGTCCATAAAAGAAATATCGCAGGTTCTTAAGTGGTTTCATGGTACGGTAAAGTCAAGGCTTTATAATGCCAGGAAAATTATACATAAGGAGCTTGTGAAAGAAGGATATGTTAGTGATGGGAAGGAGTGTGGCACAAATGCATGATAATGAAAAGATTGATGATATGATCCGTGGTTTATTGGATAAAGAAGCTTTGAATATTGAGCCTAAGGAAGAAATTATTGGTGAAATAGGTGTTAAATTGAAAAATATAGAGCAGGATTCAAAATTGAAATGCATAGTAAAAAATAATATATTCCCGATGAAATTAAACATCAAAGGATATGTGGCTGCGGCCTTGCTGCTTTTTGTTTTAGCACCGGGACTTACACTTATATTTTCCAAAGAAGCCAGAGTGGCAGCTGCACACGGTATAGATGCCGTTAAGAACTGGGTTTATGTAATGATTAAAGCAGAGGACGGCTATAAGCCTGTCAAGGTGGAAGTAAATGATGATGCTGGACAATTTGATATATTTTATGATTATGTCGGTTTGACAGATGAAGAGCTTTCAAGAAAGGCCGGGTTTAATATACATGTTCCCTCGGAATTATGGGGAGGATATAATTGCATTCAAAAGATCAAAGGTGTAAGAAAATCAGACAATACTATTGTGAACGTAATTGCCACATATGAACATAAAAACAATACATTTGGCTTAATGATTTCAATGGATAATTATATAGAAGTCTTGCAGAATAAAAAGGAATTTGATGTTAAGGGCACTAAGTTCTATTGGGGAGAGGCAGGTACAGATAGCATATATCCAAACCATGACATGCAGCAAATACCTGTTGGGGTTAAGATTAGTCATAATCTCTTATGGGAATACCAGGGTGCTTTTTACAGGCTTTATAGTTCATATGAAGATATAACTTACGATACAGCACAAAAAATTGCAGAGCATTTTATGAATAACATATCAAATACTTATGATAAAAAAGATGACGCTGGTGTTATCAGGTCCCAGTCCATTCTTTCAAAGGATGCAACAACTGAGGAAATAGAAAATGAAGTTGGGTTTAAGGTCAAAGTTCCTGAAAGCTTGCCCGGTAACTTCAATATTGCTTATAAAATAGTTGGAATGGACCCTATGAATAACAGCTGTAATATGTTTAAAGGCGAATACAATAATGGGGAAAGAACATTGAACCTTATTATTACTGAAGCAAATTGGCCTGTCATGGAATATGACAGAATCAAGGATGCCGAAGACGACTCAAGAATTATTGAGGTAGAAGGGGTAGAATGTCATTGGACTTATAGCGATGGCAGCCATGTTTTAGGCTGGATGGATAAAGATGTTTACTACTTAATCGGCCATGAGAAAGGCGATTTTAGCTCAATTGATGAAGCAGTTGCAATAGCAAAATCTATTATCAACAATGGCTAAGAAATAAAGACAATTCCTTTTGGATTATATTGTATTATTTTATGGTTTTTGGACAAAATATTTTTAGACAGTTTAACTACATTAAATGCGTTATTAAAAGAGTAACCGCATTTAATCCAAAAGGAGAAAAGATATTGGAAATTATTAAGAAGCAGTCTGAAGCCAGGCAATATAACAGCAAGCTGTACTTTAAAGAAATTCCCGAATTGAAGCAGATAGAAGAAGAACTAATGAATATTGTATCGGATATAAACGGTACTGTTAAAAATATGTGTGAACACATTTTAAAAGCAGGAGGAAAGAGAATAAGGCCGTTGCTTGTAATATACAGCGGCCTTATATTTGGAGAAATTACTCTGGAGCTTATGCAAACGGCGGTAGCATCGGAATTAATCCATATGGCATCACTTATTCATGACGATATAGTAGATAATTCGGATTTAAGAAGAAACAGGCCGTCCATAAACAGCATATGGGGTAATAATTTTGCAGTATTAGGCGGAGATTATTTGTTTGCAAAGGCTTTTGGCATTCTTTCTTCAAAGAGATTAAACATAGGCATGGAGTATATGGTTGAAGCCATACAGAGCATGTGTGTAGGAGAGATTGTTCAGGCGGAGGACCGATTCAATTGTGAATGCAGCATGGAGAAATATTATGAGAAAATAGCCTGCAAAACTGCAATACTGTTAAAGTGCTGCTGCCAGGCTGGAGCTGCAGCACAAAATGCCACACAGCAAGAGATTGAGATTATAGGGGAATATGGCTTAAATCTTGGTCTTGCGTTTCAAATTACAGATGACATTTTAGATTTATGCGGCTCAAGTGAGTTAACGGGAAAGCCCAAGCAGGAGGATTTAAGACAGGGTATTATATCCATGCCCATCATTTATTTGCTTAAGAATAAGGCTAACCATCAATGGGTAAGAGAAGCTATTGAAGAAAGAAAGTTTGATGATGATACTTTATCTAAAATATGTTCTGCAGTTACCAAAACAGGAATAATAGAAAAATGCTATGCCAGGGTCAGAACACATGTAGAAAAGGCTCAGGAAAGTTTGGATAAGCTTCCCAACTCATATTATAAAGAAGTGTTATACAAGATGGCGGATATGGTTTATTCAAGAGTCAATTAAGTTTCTTATCAAAGAGCACCTGCAAGCCTTAACACTTTGCATATCTTGTGGTAAATGAATGTGTTTGATCTTCCCGAGTTTTTAAGGATTGATTTGCTTGTAAATCTATTAAAGCCCTTGTCTGCTTTGGGATCGGACAGATACATTGCCAAAAGGCCTTTAACAATGGTTGCATGAAATTTGGGGTACTGAAGTTTTGCACAAGCATCAAATGATTTTTCTATGAAATACATAAGCCTTTTCTCGCATTCTTTTTGATCGGTATAGAAGCTTGTAAAATTTAACTCATTTGCTTCAATATCTTCCGCATAGTCGATATAATAATCAAGAAGTATATGCAGTCCGTTTATCCATGGGAAATAAGCCAGTTCGTTGTTTCTCACATCTTCTTCTTTGAGGTTTTTATCCCATGCAGACGCAAAATGAAGAAAAATATTTAGTGTTGAGCCTGTTGCGGCAGAGAATTCCCATGTGTTGATTTCTTTATAGTCGGATAGATATTCTTTTGACCATGATTGCAGCTTCTTTTGCCTGGTATCTGTGCTCAGGTGCTTAAAGGACTGAAGGTCTGAGTACAATTTTACCTGCTTTTTTATGGGGCCTTTTATAAGTTCATAGGATGGAAGCTTGGCAATCTCATTTCTGCATCGGTCAACCAATGCATTGAGGTAGCCGTTATCTTCCTTATAAGGATAAAATTTATAGTAATCGGCCTTTTCTCCTTCCGGCGTAACAGCATCGCTCATGGCGAGGTGTAGCTGACGAAAGGCTTGTTCATCGTATATCCCGGCACTGTCGCACAGGTTATCGAGATAATCGCTTATTGTTTGAAAATTGACTATGAATTTTACAGTATCATCAACCACGGCCATTGGATATAATGCATATACCGATCCACCGAGAGCGTGGAATTTTTTTTTCTTTATGCTTTTTAATGCAAGGTCGGATAGTATTTCATCCTTTGAATTGGTACACAGTACTGCTATTTTATCCAACTCTCTGTTGACCAGAGGGAAAACCTTGTAGATATAGCTGGCAATGAGTTTTGTTCCGTTTATGTAATTTTGGTCCAATCAATATTCTCCTCCCGCGTGAGATTTATGTTCGTCATTTTGCCCTGCTAAATGTAATATTAAGAGTAATAACGTATTTAATATAGCTTGAAAAATTCATTTTAAATAGGTATAGTATTATTGGTTATTGGAGACAATAATATAAAATTTATTGTAAATTTTTATTATAAAGACATTTATAAAGAGTTAATATAATGATTTATTATTAAAGATAAAATTCTGGCAGGAGGAATATTATGTCTAAAAAAACTTTTTATATTACCACACCCATATATTATCCCAGTGATAAGCTTCATATCGGCCATTCATATACAACTGTTGCGGCTGATACAACTTCAAGATATAAGAGGCTGAGAGGCTATGATGTAATGTTTCTGACAGGAACAGACGAGCATGGTCAGAAAATACAGAGAAAAGCAGAAGAAAAAGGTGTTACGCCAAAAGAATATGTTGATGAAATTGTGGACGGAATAAAAGATTTGTGGAAGCTCATGAAAATTACCAATGACAAGTTCATCAGAACCACAGATAAGTATCATGAGGAAGTTGTACAAAAAATATTCAAGAAACTTTATGATCAGGGCGATATTTATAAGAGCGAGTATGAGGGTTGGTACTGCACTCCTTGTGAATCATTCTGGACAAAGACCCAGTTGGTAGACGGAAAATGTCCGGACTGCGGAAGGGAAGTAGAGCTCACAAAAGAAGAATCTTATTTCTTTAGACTTTCAAAATACCAGGACAGACTTATAAAACATATTGAAGAGAACCCGGATTTCATTCAGCCCGTATCAAGGCGAAATGAGATGCTTAACAACTTTTTAAGGCCGGGTCTGGAAGATCTGGCGGTATCAAGGACAACTTTTACATGGGGTGTGCCGGTAACATTTGATGACAAGCATGTTGTTTATGTTTGGATCGATGCACTTTCAAACTACATAACTGCTCTAGGGTATATGTCGGAAAACGATGAAAACTATAAAAAATATTGGCCGGCGGATGTTCATCTTGTGGGTAAGGAAATTGTGCGTTTCCATACAATAATATGGCCTGCAATGCTCATGGCACTCGGTGAACCTCTTCCAAAGCAAATATACGGGCATGGATGGCTCTTGCTTGAAGGAGGAAAGATGTCCAAATCCAAGGGAAATGTTGTTGACCCTGTGGTACTCATTGAAAAATATGGGCTTGATGCTATAAGGTATTTTCTTCTAAGAGAGGTACCATTTGGTTCCGACGGTATTTTCTCAAATGAGGCACTTATAAACAGGATAAACTCTGATTTGGCAAATGATTTGGGTAACCTTGTCAGCAGGACAGTGGCAATGATAGACAAATATTTCGGCGGAGTTATGCCGTCTGAGCAGCAGGAAGGAGACTTTGATGAGGATCTCAAATCAACTGTTATGGGAACTCCCCAAAAGGTTGAAGAGCTTTTGGATAAGCTTCAGTACAATACAGCCCTTGCTGAAATATGGAAGACAATTTCAAGGGTTAACAAGTATATAGATGAAACAATGCCATGGATATTGGCTAAGGATGAAGCCAATAAAAATAGACTTGCTGCGGTAATGTACAATCTTGCCGAGAGTTTGAGAGTGATTTCAGTTCTTATACAGCCCTTTATGCCTGAAACACCTGAAAAGATATGGAACCAGTTGGGTATAGCGGGAAATGCCGATATATTGGATTGGGACAGCTCAAAAGTTTGGGGCAAATATCCTATTGGAGCAAAAGTTCAAAAGGGAGATGTAATATTCCCGAGAATAGACATTAAAAAAGAGCTTGAAGAACTAGAAAAGATCGCGGAATCAAATGCATCAAAAAGCGAAGATAAAAAAGCCGATGCAAATAAAAAAGCATCCCAATCTGAAGAAAAGAAAGACGCTGCTGAAAACGGATATATAACAATAGATGATTTTGCTAAAGTGGACTTAAGGGTTGCAAAGGTTTTAGAAGCGGAAAAGGTTGAAGGAGCCGACAAACTTCTAAAGCTTAAGCTGGAAATGGGTAATGAAATAAGACAGGTTGTATCGGGCATTGCAAAGCATTACTCGCCAGAGGAAATGGTAGGCAAATATGTAATACTCGTTGCAAACCTTAAGCCTGTTAAGCTTAGAGGAATAGAGTCTCAGGGAATGATACTTGCAGCATCGGATGACAAGGCATTGGTTCTTGCTGCCATAGATAAGGAAATAGGCAGCGGTGCAAAGGTTAGATAAATAATTTATTACTTAGAATATAAAATATTTTTTAAACGAGGTAGTTATGCTTTTTGACTCTCATGCACATTATGATGACGAAAAATTTAATGATGATAGAGACGATGTTCTTATAAAGGCTCATGAGGATGGAATATCGTATATTTTAAATGCAGCTACCGATATTGATACATCCCTCATGGGCATAGGATTTGCTGAGAAATATGACTTTGTTTATGCATCTGTAGGTGTCCATCCTCATAATACAAGCAGTTTGGATGATAGAGTAGCAGAGAAGATTGCAGAGCTTGCTAAGAATCCTAAAGTTGTTGCAATAGGTGAAATAGGACTGGATTATTATTATGATTATAGTCCGAAGGATGCACAAAAATATTGGTTTAAAAGACAATTGGATCTTGCAGTTGATTTATCCATGCCTGTCATAATTCATGACAGAGATGCTCATGAGGATATAGTTAACATAATGAAAGAAAGTAAAATTTCCCAGGTCGGAGGGGTTATGCACTGCTTTTCGGGAAGCAGGGAAATGGCTAAAATAATTCTGGATATGGGATTTTACTTATCTTTCGGCGGACCTGTGACTTTTAAAAATGCAAGAAAGGCCATTGAAGTTTTACAGTATGTCCCGATGGATAGATTGCTCATAGAGACCGACAGCCCATATCTAAGTCCCGAGCCGCATCGCGGAAAAAGGAATGACTCAAGGAATGTAAGGTATGTGGCAGAGAAAATAGCAGAAATAAAGGGACTTGACTTTGAGGATGTGGCTTCTGTGACACTTAACAATGCAAAACAGCTATTCGGCATACGATAGGGGTCGCTATGTGAGTTTGCTAGGATAAAAGTGTTTATCTTAAAATACCGGTTAATTGCTGGAGGTGGGCCATGAAAAAATTTGTTTCGATTTTGATTAGCGGTTTGATTCTTACCATATTCATACTGTTCAATTATTTCTTGTGGGTTAGAGGGGGAGAGGTTGAAAGGTATAAAGAACAGGTGGAATCATTAAAGGAAGCCCAGGCTAAAAGTAATGATGCACGAAATGAAGATTACACTAATTATAAGAACGTTTTACGACAGAGAGATGATGAGATTGAGAACCTTAAAAATGAAATAAATGATTTGAGAACAAAATCTGCAAAGGATCAGGACAGCATACAATCATTAATGGCATATCGAGATGAAAGCGACCGCATAATTAAAAAGCTTTTAGTTCAAAATGACTTGACAGAACTAAAGGACATTGTTGTGAGATGGGCGGATTACATTGATAATTCCAGATATGAAGAAGCATTCAAGCTACAAACCCCAAGGCTGTTAACACAGGAAGATGCGAAAAAACGAAATGATTTTATAGATAATTTCAGAAACGTCATACAATCATTTAAATTGAAATCTGTTGATTTATATAGAGAAGAGCTGCCGGCTGACTTAAAAGGCTGTATAATTTTGGAGACACTGATTGAAGTTAAAAGGGTACCGGGAGCAATAAAAGGCGACTTTTTGGAAGGTCTTAATAAAAGATATTTTAAAATGTCCGTATATGAAAATAGTTGGATAATTTCTGATATAATGGATTACATGCCAAGTGTCATTAATTAAAATTGAATTAAATTCTCATTGTATTAGTATCTTTACATAACAAATCTTCACCAATTTATACCAAGGTCATATAATGTTAATGAAGACTTTCAAGTATATTTTCGGAGGAGTAATACAATGAGTAAAGATATGAAGAAAAATAAGGATAAGGTTATGGAAAATGAAGCGGTTACATCTAATGACGGTTGTAAGGAATGCATTCAAAAAAATGAGATGCCAAATGCCGCACCTTATGAGATGGATACGCCGATGCAAATGCCAATGCCTATGATGTGCTGTCCTTTGTTAATGAATATGCAATGCCCCATGTTGAACAATATAGGATATATGGGTGAACCCAATATGGGGATGTATCCAATGAGCAATATACCAATGAATCAGCTGCCTATGGACTATATGCCAATGGATTACATGCCTATGAGCAATATGCCGATAGGCCAAATGCCTGCAGGCAACATGCCAATAGGTCAGATGCCAGTAAGCAACATACCGATGAATCAAATACCTATAAGCAACATGCCAATGGGTCAAATGCCGCTTGAACAATACCCGTCTAATCAGCCCCAGATAAGCCCGTACATGAACTCGAATATTAGCCCCAGTATTAGCCCTAATACGATGAATTTTGGCTCATTTTAATAAGTATAATTATGTATAGATATCAATCCATATGCATATTAAAAATGCAATACAAAGAAATATCAACCGTTATAATCCATGCAAAGTATTCTAATGTCGACGAATAATTTTAGTCTATATGGGTATAATAGTAAAAAGCGGTGGAAAATGGACTAAAATTTGACAAAGTCGACATATTGAATTAAAATATTTAAGTCCCTTATTAATATTTTAACAGGAGGTGATCTCATGTTACCGCTTGCGAGAAATATTAAAAGGTATTTTTCATTAAAGAAATTTGCAATTGGATTAATAGCAGTTGTGATCCCTGTATTGGCCGGAGTTGGGTTATACTCGAGTATGAAAAAAGAAGTGATAATTTACGACGATGGCAAAAAAGTTGTAATAAAAACTATAAAATCTACGGTGAATGATGCTTTAAATCAAGTTGGTATAAAGTTGGGCCCCGATGATTATATCAATATTAAGCCGGAGACAGAGTTACAAAAGAAGAAAACAAATGAAATACATATAAAAAGGGCTGTGCCAATTAATGTAGTAATTGAAGGTAAGCAGGAAAAAATAATGACGACTGCTGAGACTGTAAAGGATGCTCTCGCTGATAAGTCCATAAAGCTAAATGCAATGGACAAAATTGTTGGAGCAAATCAGAATGATAAGATTGTAAAGGATATGAAGTTTAGCATAGTTAGAGTAAAAGAAGAGATCGTGAGTGAGGAAATACCTATACCGTATAAGACAATCAGTAAGGAAAACCCTAAATTAAACCATGGAGTACGAAGGTCTGTGAGGGAGGGTACTGAAGGTAAAAAGGAAAGAGTTTACAGAGTGGTCACGGAGGATGGAAAGGAAGTAGAAAAAACTCTTCTTAAAGAAACTGTAACGCTAAATCCTGTAGACAAAATTGTTGAAGAGGGAACGATGTTAGGGCACAAGACATCTAGGGGAGACACCATAAGATATGAAAAGGTTCTTAATATGAGGGCTACTGCATATACATCTTCTTATGCAGATACAGGAAAGCATCCGGGACATCCGGAGTTTGGTATTACTTATACGGGAGTAAAAGCAAGAAAAGGGATAATTGCGGTAGATCCAAAAGTTATACCCTTAGGTACAAAGGTATATGTAGAGGTTCTAGGTGATACCCCGGATTATGGGTATGCAGTTGCAGCAGATATAGGAAGTGCAATAAAAGGTGATCTCATTGACTTGTATTTTGACAGTCAATCGTATGTTAACAAATGGGGTTGTAAGAGAGTTAAGGTTTATATATTATCGGAATAGAGTCAAATTTTAGCATTATAAAGAAATGATAACAGAATAAAGCTTTTATTTCGAGAGATAAGAAAATAGTAAGTTTAATATCTGTTTATAAATAAGGGACAAAATTGGACGGTTATTCGTATGCCTGATAGGATTCGGATAACCGTTACTTTTAAGTTTAGCGGGGAAAATATATATGAGACAAATAACAAAAGAGCTGATTCAGAAATATGATATTAGAATGACCAAATCTTTAGGTCAAAACTTTCTTGTTGACGATAATATAATTGAAAAAATCGTAAAAATGGCTGATGTTGATGAGAAAGATATTGTTATTGAGGTTGGTCCGGGTATAGGCAATATGACAAGGAGACTGGCAGCAAAAGCAGGTCGTCTTATAGCGGTTGAAATAGACAAGCATCTTATTCCGCCATTGGAAGAGGTACTTAAGGATTATCCCAATTCTTTGCTTATTAATAAGGATATTCTTAAGATCTCGCTTGAGGAAGTTATCAGGGAGGAAAAAGAGAAGGCTCCCGGGACGGAGAGAGTTAAGATAGTAGCAAACCTGCCTTATTACATAACAACACCGATTATTATGAAGTTCCTCGAGGAGAATCCCGGAATAGATTCAATGGTTTTTATGATACAGAAGGAAGTTGCCGAAAGAATTGTTGCATCTCCAGGGGGTAAGGATTATGGTGCATTGTCTGTTGCAGTTCAATATTACTCAAAACCCGAAAGACTTTTTGATGTTTCACCCAACTGCTTTGTGCCAAAGCCTGAGGTGGATTCTACAGTAATAAGAATGAACATATTTAAAGAACCGGCTGTGAAGCTTATAAGCAGGGATATGTTCTTCTCAACTGTTAAGGCATCCTTTGGACAAAGGAGAAAAACACTTTTAAATGCATTGTCCAATTCAAGTAAATTTGGCCGAAGCAAAGAAGAAATAAGGCAAATTCTTATTGGACTCGGCATCGATGAGAATGCTAGAGGTGAAACACTTACAATAAATCAATTTGCACAAATTTCAAATGAGTTTGCAAAGGATCAATAAAGCATTTTAAAAAGCTGTTTTATTTTTTTATTGCCTTTCATATATATATAATTAGAATAATAGGAAAGTAATGAGAGGCATAGAATAGATAAAGAGTACAAGTTTGGTAGAATTTTTTTTATTCTTAAGCGGGAGGATGAAGGATTTGGGCTTGGCAAGGATCCTACCGGTTATGTGAAAATTGAGGTCCAAGAAGGCAAAGGAAAGCTTTTTTCTCATATCGAGAACATAAACGATAAACAGGGAAAGGCAGTATTTAAGCTGTATTTAATTAAATGCACAAAGGATCAGTTTAGACCTGTATGTGTAGGAGAATTGCCCATTAGCGGAGGTAAAGGTGAACTGTCATGGAGGTTTGATGCATCTAATGTTGATTCTACAGGTATTTCTATAGATAAGTTTAATATTATTGCTGTTATGTCCGATGAGGTACAGAAAAGAAACAGCTTTCCACTTGTTGCGTATAAAGGAAAAGTGGAGGTTCCATGGAAGGATAAGTTCAAAGAAGCTCTTTACTCTAATTCGTTATACGGTTATCAAAGCAATGTGAATAATAGCGGAATTACAAAGGATAATCAGGCTAAAGAATCACAGGATATTGAAAATAAACCGATAGACAATAACCAGGCTCAAGATACGAAGATTGAAAATAAACCGTTAGACAATAAACAGGTGCAAGATACGAAGATTGAGAACAAATCGATAGATAATAAGAAGGCTCAAGATGCAAAGATTGAATATAATCTTACGGAGAATCAGCAGGCACAGGATATAAAGATTGAAAATAAGCCGATAGAAGGCCCGCAGTCCCAGTATATTCAACCGGAAAACATAGAGGGTGATAATAAAAATATTAATGCTAAAGATGTGAAAGATAATTTTGATTCGAATTTAGATGAGTATGAAGAAAATATTTATGTTCAGGTTGATGAAAATAAGCCTGAAGACATAAATGCTGAATTTATAAATAAGAAAAACAATGAAAATAATAATGGGCCGTGTAATCAAGTTTATGGCTGCACAAACTGTTTCAATAACGAATTTAACAAGTTCAATTATGAAACTGTGAACAATTGTGTTGACATAAATAAACTCAAGGAATTGTTCAATAAAAACTTTGAGGTGGCCAATCCCTTTAAAAATGGATGCAGGATTTATAAATGGTGGGAGGTTAACAATCCTGTAGTTTTAAACAATATATTTTATCAATGCAATTTAAAAAATCCGTTCTTATTTAACCCCAAAGTGTTGTTTGCTTACTACAAGCATAAAAATTTAATAGTAGGAATATGCAATGATATTAGTAACGATAGGGAATACGTGGTCTTGGGAGTGCCTAGCAATTACTCCGTTGAGCAAAGACCGTTAGGTATGTTTTGCAGATGGGCACAGGAAGAAGGAGTTGAGCCTAAGAATGGTGCCTTCGGATACTGGCTTGTTTATATAGATGCGAATTCCGGAAAAATTGTTGGATAAATAACATGCGATACATAATATTAGCAATATAATTATTTTAATGATTGCTTCCAATTGCGAGTTTAATAATATCAAAATTACTGAAACACTTTATTATATCAATATTAAAGTGTTTATCTTTATACTATTTTGGCTACTGATATGGTAAAATTACTGTGTTAATGGCTTTGCCGTAACTAGTGCTTAAAATTCGAGGTGATAATATGAAAGTGCTTTTTATAGGAGGTACGGGGATAATCAGTGAAGGTGTCTCAAAGCTTGCGGTTGAGAAAGGCTTTGACCTATATCTTCTTAACAGAGGAAACAGATCCTTGTACGTACCCGACGGAGCAAAGGTGATAAAGGGTGATATAAGGGATTACAATAGTGTTAAGGATGTTTTAAAGTCCTATAGCTTTGACGTTGTTGTTGATTGGATTGCATTTACTCCGGACCATATCCGGACTGATTTGAAGCTGTTTTCCGAAAATGTCGGGCAATATATCTTTATAAGTTCTGCATCGGCATATCAAAAACCTTCTACAAACTATTTGATTACAGAATCCACTCCTCTTTCAAATCCTTTCTGGCAGTATTCCAGAGATAAAATTGCCTGTGAAGACATGCTTATGGCCGAGTATCGAAATAATCGGTTTCCTGTGACTATTGTACGCCCAAGTCTTACATATGGCTTGCAAATGATACCGGCTGCTCTCAACAGTTGGCAGAAGCCATGGTCCATAATAGATAGAATGAAAAGAGGTAAAAAAATTATTGTACATGGTGATGGTACTTCTTTGTGGACAATGACCCATAACACAGACTTTGCGAAAGGGTTTACGGGGCTCATGGGGAACTCAGCGGCTATCGGACATGCCTTTCACATAACATCCGATGAGGTTCTTACCTGGAATATGATATATGAGCTTATTGGAAAAGCCACTGGAGTAAAACCTGACATAATACATATAGCATCGGATTTTATATCAAAGGTGCACCCGGAAAGTATGGGAAGTCTATTGGGTGACAAGGCTGAAAGTGCGGTTTTTGACAACAGCAAAATAAAAAGGTTTGTACCTGATTTTAAAGCAACAGTTTCATTTGAGGTTGGTGTTAAAATGTCTGTTGAATGGTTTTTGCAACATCCTGAATTATGTACCGTTGATAGTGATTGGGATGCAGAAATGGATATGATTATAGACAAGTATAATACTTGAGTCTAATGCATCTAAATAAAATATTACCCATATGTGAACAGACCAAAATTTCTAAATTTAAAAAGCCGGATTCATTCTAAAAAATGCATCTGGCTTTTTTTGTAATTTTATTTGGCATTGTATTTTAATAAATACCCTTTTATGCAATTGAAAATAATAAGTTATAATGATAAAATTTAAAAGCATTATCAAAAAAGCTCTATATAAATAATATATGAGTATCGCATAAAATATTTTATCTGTAGCAATTATTCTCAGCAAGGTCCCTTTATGTTTTTTGTTTTAACCTTTATGTTATTTGTTTTAAATGATAGAAGTGTGAATGATTTCAAAAAAAATTAAAGAAAGGGAGAAGAAAAATGCTATTGGAGGAAAAAAGTATTAGAAAAAAAGTAAAAAGTGTACTGTCAATTTTCGTATCAGCAGTAACGGTATCAAGCTTGTTGCTTGTAAATGCACCTACTGTTAAGGCTGTGAATGTTTACCAAGATCCGAGCCGACCGGTAGAGGAAAGGGTTAAGGATCTTCTATCAAGGATGACTCTTGATGAAAAGGTGGGACAAATGGTTCAACCGGAGAGACATAAGGTGACGGCAGATGATGTAAAGAATTATTTTATAGGGTCTGTTTTTAGCGGTGGTGGAAATGTTCCGGCATCAAACACGCCTACCGGATGGTGTGACATGGTTGATGAATATCAAAGGGCAGCAATGTCTACGAGGCTTCAAATACCTTTTATATACGGTGTAGATGCTGTACACGGACATAATAACCTGGATGGTGCCACTATTTTTCCGCATAATATTGGACTTGGTGCAGCAAATGATGAAGAGCTTGTTTATAAAATAGGGCAGATAACTGCCAAAGAGGTAAGAGCTACTGGTGTTCACTGGACTTTTGCACCTTGTATAGCTATTCCTCAGAATGAAAAATGGGGTAGGACATATGAAGGCTTTTCAGAGATTACCGACATTGTTTCAAGATTAGGGGTAGCATATACAAAGGGATTGCAAGGCGATAGTATTGCAGACCTTACAAGGAATGATAAAATAGCGGCATGCATTAAGCATTTTATAGGTGATGGAGCTACTACAAACGGTGTTGATGCAAGTGATGCAATCCTTACGGAAGCTGAGATCAGAGAAAAGTATTTGCCCCCGTACATAGAAGCAATTAAAGCAGGTGCAAGGACAGTTATGGCATCTTTTAACAGCATCAATGGTTTGGAATGCCATGCCAATAAGCGTTTGCTAACCGAAATATTAAAGGATGAATTGAAATTTGACGGATTTGTGGTATCGGACTATGAAGCAATAAAAGACATAGACAAATCTAACTTCAGAAATTGTGTCAAAGAGGCTACCAATGCAGGTGTTGATATGTTTATGGAGCCATTGATGTGGAAGACCGTCATAAGTCATCTCAAGGATCTGGTTGGAAGTGGAGAAGTTCCAATGTCCAGAATTGATGATGCAGTTTCGAGAATTCTTAGAGTTAAATTTCAGTTGGGGCTTTTTGAAAAACCATATTCTGATAGAAGCCTTATGTCACAGGTAGGCTCAGCTGAACACAGGGCTGTTGCAAGAGAAGCTGTGAGAAAATCATTGGTCTTATTGAAAAATGACAATAATATATTGCCTTTGGCAAAAAGCGGAAAGAAAATTTTTGTAGCCGGTAAGAATGCAGATGATATAGGAAATCAGTGTGGAGGATGGACAATAACATGGCAGGGAAAGAGCGGCAATATTACAAAAGGAACTACCATATTGCAGGGAATAAAAAATGCAGTAGGCTCCGGAACTACTGTGACATACAATTTAAACGGCTACGGGGCACAGGGACATGATGTTGCTGTAGTCGTTGTCGGTGAAACACCCTATGCAGAGGGAAAAGGAGATAGGACAGACTTGTCATTGTCTGCTGAAGATATCCAGACTATAAACAATGTTAAGAGTGCAGGCATTCCAATGGTAGTGATATTAGTATCGGGAAGACCTATGATTGTAACGGATCAAATAAAGGACTCAGCTGCCTTTGTTGCTGCATGGCTTCCGGGAACTGAGGGCGATGGTGTTGCCGATTGTTTATTCGGTGATTATGATTTTACAGGAAAACTTCCTATGTCATGGCCTTCAAGCAATGCACAGATACCTATAAATGAGGGAGACGGGAAAACACCTTTATTTCCTTTAGGATATGGCTTGAAAATGAAAGCAGACGTAGGACATAAGCTTAGTGGATATATAAGCCCCGATTTTGCTGTTTCGCTTTTCGGTACTGACTTGAGGAAGGGATTTACGGTGGAGGTAGTTGGAGAACAGCTAAATGCTACTACAGATTCTAATGGATATTTTGAAATTGCCGGGTTATCCTCAAATAATGGTAAATATTCTTTGAAAATAAGTAAAAAAGGTTATTTAACAAGGATTGTAAGCGATATTGAACTGACCTCTGATAAAGAGTTAGGCAGTCAGTCTTCACCTGTGGAAGTGTGGGCAGGAGATATACCTAAAAACGGTATTCAAGATGATGCAATAAATATGGCCGATGTTATAAGTCTTGCACTTGTATTCAATACGGTTCGAAACGATGCAAAGTATGAAGTAGATTATGACTTCAATCTGGACGGCTCAATAAATATGTCCGATATTATACTTATAGCAAAGCACTTTAATGCTACGACAGAGAGTTATCCTGCTTACCGTTAATTTTACAAAATTACTTGATATGTGGTGTTCTATAGCTTTCTGTCTTGACTTTGTAAAAAAATTTTGAATTTTTAAGGAAAAGCTTTCATTTTGTAAAATTATAATTATAATTATACTATAGGGATAGTAATCCTTACGACAAATTTAAGGTTGAAAAAGGGGACAGGTTTAATGAAATATTTAGTAAAAAAAGTCAGTATCTTGTTTGTTTTGTTGTCGCTTGTATTGACATCATGCAGTTCTGCCGATATAAGTGAGTTGGAAGAAATCCAAGAGATCTACAGTCCTTCAGAGACACCTTATTCTAATGTCTCCAATGCCGGTATTGTATTTAAAAGCGGAGATTGGGTTTATTATTCCGATGATAATTATAAGCTGGTGAAGTCTAAGACAGATGGAAGCGAGAAAGTTGTATTGACTGATGATACACCAAGGTTTATAAATGTTGTTGGAGACTATGTGTATTATATAAATGTTGATGACGAATTTAAAATTTATAGAATTAAAACAGACGGGACAGAAAGAGAAGTAATTAATGATGGCAATTGCTCATATATGACTTATTACAAAGGGTGGCTTTACTATACTGACGCTACCGAAAATAATAGAATATACAGAATGAAGCTTGATGGCAGTAAGAAGAAAAAGATTAATAACAGCCAATCAAAATATGTCGTAATATCGGGAGATTGGATTTATTACTCCAATTTTGACGATAATGACAGCTTGTATAAGATATCTATAGACGGAAAGACAGAAGTGAAGCTTTATGAATACAGGGCATGGTATTTGGCTGTTGATGGAGATTGGATTTATTATTCCGATGGTGGAGACAATGACAGACTCTATAAAATTAAAACAGATGGGACCGAAAGGACAAGGATAACAAGGGATATATGTGCATTTGTTAATGTATCGGGAGATTGGATTTACTATAGAAATGATACTTCCTACAAAGCAATGTACAGGATAAAGAAAGACGGCACCGAGAGAACTAAGCTTAATGAAAAGGTATCTTTGTATATAAACGTTGCAGGAGATTGGATTTATTATTTGGTGCTCGATGAGACATATACCGACAAAGATAATAGATATATGGCCTACAGGATGAAATTGGATGGCACTAATAATGAGAAGTTGATATAGTATAAAGTTAATATTGATTTTCAAATATAACTTGATAAAGATGCATAAAAATATTTGTAAAAAAGCTCCGGTAGAAATACTGGAGTTGTTTTTATTTCAAAGAAAATTGCAATCATTATAAAAGGTTATGCATAACTTATAGTAAATGACTTGTAGTATGTTCTAAGGTGTGTATATGAAAGATAAGAGTTTTTTAGATTCTATATTGAGCTTAAAAACAACATTTGCCTTTTGCATAGCTGTATTGGCCTCTGCCATATCATTAGGAATCTATAAAAATCCTGCAGGAGCATTGATAGGAGGTTTGATATTTCTATTTGCAGCTACATATTCGGTATTGTTTTCGGAGGAGGAGTCCCAAAAAAAAGAAGTAAATAATAAGGAATTATATAATAATGATTTACGAAGGCTCGCTTATGAATCGAGGGATAGGCTTACTCCCATAATTGATAAGATTGGAATTGTATTAAGCAGTATTAAGTCTTTTGACAATGATAAGTATCTGTTTATAAGCAGATTTATGTCGGAGGCTACCAGATTTGAAGAGCTGATACCCAATTTGGTTGCAAGCTATAGAAAAGGATCCCTGTTTCTTCAAAACAGGGATGCCCAAACTTCCATAGACATAAAGTCACTTGAAATGAAGCTGAATTCAGCTAAAAGTGAAAGCGTAAGGCTCACTTATGAGAAAGCATTGTCGGAAAAAAGACAAATCCTCGCTGAGCTTCAGCATATAAGAAACAATCTTGATGATTGTGAGTCCAAACTTTATTACATATTGAGCACTTTGGAAAAAATTGAGACAATTATTTTCTCTGATGAATTAAGTGATAATATGTCCGACGAAGCTTCAAAAAATATAAATCAGCAGTTGGAAATATTCTCAGGAAGTGTTAAAGATATTGCTAAGGTTATGAAATTGTAATTATATTATTCCTTATAACCTTGAGTAGTATCTATAACAACGGCATTGTTTTCCTGATCCCAGGTTACACCAAAATTAAATGCCTGTCCCAAATCACGAAGTTTAAAATAGTTATTTCCATTTATGGTATAAGCAGTCAAGTTGATTTTGGCATTATCTTTATAGATAGTGGAATTACTGGATACTGCTTTTTTCACTATGCCATCACCTGTAGCAAGCTCACCGCCGACAACAGTATATGCCTGCCCTGAAATTAAATTTATAGCATTTTTACTTCCATCCCAGGTTACATCAAATTGCTTTTGTGAACCGGACACAACCTTTGCCACATCTCTTAATTTAAAATAATTATTACCGTTAATTGTATATGCTTCGAAGTTTACTGCTGCACCGTTTACAAGAACTTTGGAACGCGTAGGTGTTGCATTAATAGATGTATCCTTTTGTTTTGGTTGAGAAACAGTATTGTCTCCGTTTTGCACGACGAGCACAACCTCAACTCCTCCATCAACTACGGGATATCTGCCATAAACATAATATATACCAGGTTCGGTGATAGTGAATTTTGCACCTTTTTTAAATTCAAATTCTCCTATAGAATCTTCATTTCGATTATATGTTTTTTCTTTACCGTCGTAGTATAAGGCTTTACCTTCTACATCCAGATACATTCCCTCAATATAAATCTCTCCCATAGGTACAAGTGTGGAACCGCCAAATAATGCTAGATTATCCAGAGCAGTCACTGTAACAGGTGCTTGACAAACGTATGTATCAGCGAATGCAAGGTATACTTTGGTATCCTTTCTTATTACGTTTGTAATACTTATTTGGTTCTTAGAGGTATGATTGTTCCTCTCATAACCGTTAATTTCAATGGTTTTTGCTGCAAAAGATGTTGCTGATGTTCCAACCACCATAGCCAATGCCAAACATAATGCCAGTAATCTTTTTGTCATTTTTCTCATTTTCGGTCACTCCTTCTTATGTGTTTTTTTATTACTTTGAATTTTTAATTTGTATATCCTTTAGTAGTATCAATGATAATCGCATTATTTACACCATCCCACGATACATAAAAGTCAAAGACCTCACCTAAATCTCTTAATTTAAAATAATTATTACCATTAATGGTGTATGCAACCAATTTAATATCCTTACCATCCTTTAGCATTGGAGATTTATATAGCTGTGCAGTTTTAGCCATACCATCGCCGACAGCCAACTCTCCACCAACCGGAACATATGGCTTATTTGACAACAACTCGATTCCGCCTCCTGTTCCAACCGGATTGCCAAACTCGTCATAACCGAGAGCACCCATATTATTATTCCAGGATACATTAAACTGTTTTTCTGTACCGGTAATAGCTTGTGCTATATCTCTAAGTTTAAAGTAGTTGTTGTTGCTGATATTGTATGCATCAAAATTAACCAGCCGGCCATTCACAAAAACTTTAGACTTGCGAGTCCCTCATTTAAAGTAATATGATTTAATCTTGTTTGATTTGCAAAAACATCTTTTCCAATGCGTTTTAGTGTGGGAGAGGCTTTAAATACAGACAAACTAGGTCTTGTTCCTGTCATAAATGCACCAGAATCAATATGAACTACTTTTGTGTTACTTAAATCAGCTGTTGTAATTTGAGTTTTATTAAATGCACATATACCGATATATTTTAGATTTACAAGTTCCTCAAAGTTAATTGAAGTAACGGCATCTCTGCTGTCTAAAGCTTGAATACCCAAAATTACTACACTCTTTGGAAATTTAATATCTTTTACTGTTGTATCGGGATTTGCACTAAAGTTCCAAATTCCGCTACCCTTGGTTCCCGGAATACCACCAAATATATTTGATTCGCCATAAATGACCTTTGCGTCCTCTTTCCATTCCACACCTTGAAGATTGTAAGTTAAGTCTCCTTCCTTGTAGTAAGAGCCATCTTTATTTCTGGATAGGTCACGCAAGTTGTAATAATCAAGTTCATTCATATTTAGATAATCTTCATCGGTAAACTCTGATACATCTGTTACTGAAAAAGCATATGTGATACTCATTGAAAATATCATTACTACTGCAAGCAAACACATAATTACTTTTTTTGTTGTCATATCGGTTATCTCCTTTTCATAAAATAATTTCTTATTACACTGCAAAAGAGATTTTTATAAGAAAAGTCCAAGATTTGATTAGACAATAATGAAAAAGTACCTACATTATCAATAGGATTTACATATTAAATGCCATTAAATATTTAAGATTAATAACGTAATTAATACAGTAATTATAATAATATTTTATTTCACCAATGGATCAAAAGATTTGACAAGCGTTATGCTATTTGACTTCTCAAAGACTTCTTTAACTAACGAATTTTGCATTACTCATTCATTAGTTACATTCCAACTTGAACTACGTTGTTTACTATATTATAACATAGGTATATACCGGATAGCAACAATTCAATCATTTAAGATTTTTTGTGAAGAATAAATTGAATTATTACCATTGAAAACATAAGAGATTGACGAAACTATAAAAAAATACGGCAGATAATCATATCCGAACACCTCTGCTCCAATAAATATAGAAGCAATAATTGTATTGGTAGCACTGCCAAATACAGCAATATAGCCAAGAGCTGCCGCAAATTCAGTTGGCAGTCTCAAAATTGGTGAGATAATTGCTCCAAGACTTGCACCTATAGAAAAGAGAGGTGTTACTTCACCGCCTTGGAAACCTGCACTCAGAGTTAAAATTGTAAGTAAAAATTTAAGTAACCAGTCGTATCCGTATATCTTCTCATTAAAAAAAGATGCTTCTATCAAATTTACCCCTAAACCGGCATATCTGCCTTTATGTAGAAGCAGAAGCAAAAAGCTTAATATGCAGCCCAAAATAAAAATTTTTAAAATCGGATTACTGATGCGGTTACCAAAGAATCTTTTAGACAAATTCAAAATATAAGCAAATAGACCGCCAATAATACCGAAAAGAATACCCAGTAAGACTACTTTTAGAATTAAGTATATACTAAGTTCTAATGAGCAATTCAAATTCACACCAAATTTTTCAAGACCTAAAGTATGTGATGTATAGCTTGCCACAAAAGATGCTATTATACAAGGAATCAAAGCATAATATTCAACTGGACCGGTTAGAATCTCCATAGCGAAGAAAATAGCAGCTACAGGAGTTTGAAACAGTCCTGCAAATCCAGCAGCCATACCGGTAATTAGTAGAGTTTTAGAATTATTTTTAATGCTAAGCTGCCTTCCTATTGAACGAGCAACGGTTCCGCCTATTTGAACAGCAACACCTTCACGTCCGGCACTGCCTCCAAATAGATGTGTTAACCATGTACTGGCCATAATCAATGGTACTAATCTCTTTGGTATGGTACCTTCTTTAAATTCTATCGATAAAATAAGAGACATTCCTTTTATACTATTCTTACCTATTTTGGAATAAGTAAATATTATTATGATACCTGCCAAAGGAAGAAACGGTATTAACTGAAAAATATAGTTGCTTCGTATATCTGTTATTTCTAACAAAACCCTACCGAAAAGTGTATCAATTGCACCAACTATAATTCCAATGATGATGGCTATAAAGCTCAATAAAAATACATCCCTGTAATTGCTTGATATCTTTTTCAAACTTAGCATTTTTATTGGTCCTTTCTCCTACAAAATAAAAAAGCCGATGATTCTGTAATTAAACAGAAGTCATCAGCTTTGAAAGCAGTTTAGGTTTAAACCAAGGGAGAACTTCATTCCCTTATATGATTGTAGCATGGTTCTTTGAAACTTGCAATATTTTGTTGACATAACTTTCCGAAGAATGTACTTAATAAGGATAATATTTTGAATGTTTTTTAGCAAAATATTCGATAACTCTTGTAATTACAAGCAATATAATTAAATTATAAACATAAATTAGAATTTAATTAAACATATACTGGAATGATTGGTGCTATATGGCATATGTTCTCAATAGTAAATAATAAGCGGTTTTATTATTTAGCCAAGCTTCATAAAAATCAATATACAATTATTAAAGAAGGGGATTTTAAAATGAAGCTGAAATTTAAGGAAATGGAGGAGTGAGTAAATGTTGAAGAAAATTAAGGTAAGTATTTCTATTATTGCTATCTTTAGCATCTTGTTTACTTTGTTGCCAGTAAATGTACAAGCTGCGATTACGCTTACCTCAAATGCAACCGGTACAATTGACGGTTATGATTACGAATATTGGAAAGATAACGGTACCGGTACCATGACCCTCAATGGTGGAGGCACATTTAGCTGCTCATGGAGTAATATCAACAATATATTATTCCGAACCGGAAAGAAGCTGGGATCGACTAAGGCATGGCAGGATTATAACGGTATCAGAATTGATTACGCATGTAACTATCAGCCCAACGGTAACTCATACTTGGGTGTCTATGGTTGGACGGAAGATCCGCTTGTAGAGTATTACATCATAGATAGCTACGGCACTTGGAAGCCGCCGGGAAACGGTATACCGATGAAAGGGACAATTACTGTTGATGGACGTCAATATGAAGTATATTCAAACTCCAGAACAGGACCTTCCATTAAGGGAAATAATACAACTTTTCAGCAGTATTGGAGTATTTGCACATCTAAAAGGACAAGCGGAACCATAAGTGTCAGCGAACACTTTAAGGCTTGGGAATCTTATGGAATGAGAATGGGCAGGATGTATGAAGTTTCCATGGTTGTTGAAGGATATCAAAGCAGCGGTAGAGCGGACATGACCAAGATGGATCTTATAATGGGTTCGGCACCTACTAATGCCAGTCCACAATATAATACTCCAACACCAGGCAGTGGTGGCATCAATACAAATGAACCACTTCGTGTTTTAGCGGAAAAAATTAGGGCTAAAGGTCATGAATTTTATGTTGGTGCTGCACTTCCCGGATATTTAAGCGGTGCTGATGAAAATATCGTTAAAACTGAGTTTGATATTGTAACTAGTGAAAATAATATGAAAATCGGGGCAATATCACCTAACCGAAACCAGTACAATTATAGCGGCGGGGACAGTTTGGTGAATTTTGCTCTGGCCAACAATATGAAAGTACACGGTCATGCTTTTGTGTGGCATAAGTATAATCCCGGTTGGGTAGACGGTACCAAGAGTATGATGGAATCTTACATAAACGCTGTAGGAACCCATTATAAGGGTAAAATCTATGTATGGGATGTAGTAAATGAAGCATTCCATAGGGATGGAACATATCGTATTAATGCAATCGGAACAAATGGTCAGGACGGTGCTTCCATCTTTGGACAAAGGCAAGGCAAGCAATATATTGAGGATGCATTTATAGCTGCCCGTAAGGCTGATCCGAATGCTAAGCTTATCTATAACGATTACGATTTGGAAACAAGGCCTGCAAAATTTGAGGGCGTCTATCAAATGGTAAAAGATTTTAAGAGCCGTAACATTCCAATTGACGGTGTTGGTTTCCAAATGCATTTGGGACCGAATTTTTCAGAAACTGACGCTCAAAGGTTTGTAGAGCAGATGCAAAGGTTAGCCGAATTAGGTGTTGAAAGTTATGTTACTGAAATGGATGTAGGGTGTCCGGATACAACACAGGCAGGACTGGAAAAGCAGGCACAGATATATTACTGGATAGCAAAAGCATGTGTAGAGCAACCATATTGTAGAGCTTTACAAGTATGGGGTATAAGAGATTCACAGTCATGGCGTATAAATCCTGAGTCTCCCGAAGACAAAGCAATCGCTCCATTAATTTTTAATGACAACGGTCAGAAAAAGCCAGCGTATTATGCAATACAAAGAGCTCTAGCAGAGGCAGCTTATTCACAACCAAGTCCGACAGCAACATCGACTGCAACTGCAACACCCACAAATCCAAGTCCGTCGATTAAAGGTGACCTCAATAATGATGGTATTGTGAACATGGTAGACGTTATACTTTTAGCAACTGCTTTCGGAGCAACTCGTGGAACAGAAAAATATAATGCGGCATATGATTTAAATAATGATGGTGCTATAAACATGGCGGATGTCCTTATTATAGCTGAAAACTTCAATAAGACAATAGACCCGTCCAATAATACTCAAAGTCCATCTTCAACGCCTACTCCGGTTCCATCTACGGCTACAAGGATTTTACCTGCTGTTGATAGCGTTGAAAAAGACGGTCCGTTTACGCTGACAGTAGAAAGAAATGTTGGGCCAAATGGCAAAGCATGGGTGGTTAGACCGGCTACTCTAGGAAGCCAGGGAGTTACTGCACATCCCATATTTATATGGGGACCTGGGGGAGGTTCTGATCCCAGTTACTATCAAGATGTTATGACCAGAATTGCTTCCCATGGATTTGTAGTTTATAGTGAAGCTTCATCAAATTCAGGTTCTGAAATGAAAGCAGGAATAGATTGGTTAATATCACAAAATAGCAACCCTTCAAGCGTATATTACAATAAACTTGACACAAGCAGAATTGCTGCCGGCGGACATTCGCTAGGTTCAGTGGCTGCTTATGGTGTAGCCAGTGATCCAAGAATAACTACAACAATTCACGTTGACGGAGGATCCCTTGATGGCAATGGAGCAAGTAAGATGCGTAAACCCACGGCACTTATTTGTGGATTGGATGATAATTTAGCTTTGGATAACACTCGAAACGATTATAATAAAGCAACAGTTCCGGTCTGGATGGGCTTAATGAAAGGTGTGGACCACGGTACCGGGCCAAAGTATGCTCTTCCGGCAACTTTAGCATGGCTCAGGTGGCATTTGGCTGAAGAAACTGAACGAAAGAGTATGTTTATCGGCTCAGATGCATATTTTAACAAGGGCATATGGCAATCTCAAAGCAAAAACTGGTAAATTAACATATTTTCCCTTTTATTTTAGTCCCCCCTCATTTGAGGGGGATTTTTAATGTGCTTTTTTCTTGTAAAATAAAAAAGCTGATGATTCTGTAACTAAACAGAAGACATCAGCTTTAAAGGCAGTTTTACTTACCGAAATATCTCTCTAAAAGTCCTTTAAATGCCTGACCATGTCTTGCTTCGTCTTTGCACATTTCATGAACGGTATCATGAATTGCATCGTAATTAAGCTGTTTCGCTTTTGTTGCAATATCCTTTTTACCCTGACAAGCACCATGTTCAGCTTCAACTCTCAATTGAAGGTTCTTTTTAGTATCGGCATAAACAACTTCACCTAAAAGCTCTGCAAACTTTGCAGCATGTTCTGCTTCTTCGAAAGCAATTCTCTTATATGCTTCAGCAATCTCGGGATAGCCTTCTCTATCAGCCTGACGGCTCATTGCAAGGTACATTCCTACTTCAGTACACTCGCCGGTAAAGTGAGCTCTTAAACCTTCAAGTATTTCGGGGTCAACACCTTGTGCAACTCCAATTCTATGCTCATCTGCCCATTGAACGGCACCTTCAACCTTTTCATAGAATTTTTCCTTGGGAGCTTTACATTGCGGACAATTGTCCGGAGCTTCATCACCTACATGAACATAACCGCATACTGAACAAACATATTTTTTCATAGAAATAAATCCTCCTTATATTTTGTTATTGTTAGATTTTTTAATATATTAAGTGTCCATAACTTGTAATTATAGACTATATTGCATTTTATACTGTCATTGAATTTACTCTTACGCCTTCAATAGCACTTAATTCTTCCTGGAAACGTTTTATTTCAGAACTATCTCCAACAAGCTGGAGAACGACCAATCCTTCTTCGGAGCAAACATTGCCTGCTTCATGCAATCCAAGTCTTACTTTTATCATGCACCCGTATTTGGTCAGAACTTTCTGTACCTCAGGGGCGTTTTTTGAACGATGACCAATAACTATTGCCATAATATTGTAGTTTTCCATGCACTACCACTCCTTTTAATATTTTACTTAGTAATACACTACATATAAATAAATTCATAGTTAATAAGATAATTTGACTGCCAAATTAATTAATAATTTTGTTAAGGCAAATGGAAATTGTTTCTTTATTAATACTTAAATTAACATTTTAGGGAATATTTACGACATATTGAGGGAATCGATAGATCTGTCAATCTTCTTGTTATTTTTATCATTACAGCAATTTTCTCCTTGAACATTTCTGGATTCAAGTTTAGAGGCTTCAACAACCTTATCCATTATATCGGATTTAATTTCGGAGATTGACTCCTTTATACCGAATGTATTTTTTACTTCCTCAAGGAAACTCTGATCGGATAATTTTTCAAGATCCGCTTCCATACACTTATCATCGGCACATAGCCTAAAAAGACCTTTGTATTCGTAATTATCCTCGGTAATGTTTAGGCTTACAACCTTTAAATCCTTTAATTCCATGTAAAAAACACTCCCTTTCTGGTGTTATGATACTTAATTATACCATTATGCCTGTAAAATAATATATAAATTACATAAAAAATATTGAATTAATGTTGATGCTAGTTTGATTTGATAAATTCAATCAGCAAATTACATATTATTTATACCCATAAGATATTGGTGTAAACAAAAAAATATTTTTTAATATAAAAAAAGCCCAATATCTTAAATTTTATATTATCTAAGCATTAGGCTTTTTATTATAAATTTATTTTCTATACTTAAAACGACCAACATCGGCTCCGTTCTTTTTAATTAGATTGACATCCATGGCATATTTTTTAACAAGCTCTTCGTCGTTTTGATGGAACCCTTCTAATGTTTCAGGAGCTATGCTTTTTGGATTGATACGGGAATAGATGGTCATATTCCATGTACAATCACATTCCGAACATTTATATATTAACCATATGTCTAAATTTTTTCGATGAGCATTCACCCTGAAAAGCCCTGAACAAACATACTCCGTTTTTCTACCGCATTTCTTGCAGTGCTTTATTGCAGTTGGTGGAGATATTTGATGAATATCCAGGTTTATTATTTTCATTAAGTTTTATCCCTCCTATTTTGTATTTAAATAGGAAAGATAAAAGGTGGATTTCCACAAATCCTTTTCATATTTGTCCCCCCAATCCGGTATTTTATTTTCTATCATTGATTAAATTTTATCATCCAATACCCATAGACCAAACCTAAAAGACATTTATCAAAAGAAAATGAGCCAATACAGGTAATAATCCCAATGGCTCATTCTATTTAATATATTACTTTTTTTGAATGCGTACTATTCTTTGAATGCTTTTCAAAGACAGAAAATATTTCTCGGATAATTCATGCATACTAAACCCCGCTAAATAATCATCGTAAATCTGCATGTTTCGCTGCTGTAATTCTTTGCGGGTGGTCGTATTTGATCCCCATGCTTTTTTATTGCTTGATTTCCTGGGTATATAGATATATTCGCCATCTATGTACTTTTGTATTGCCTCAAGCAAATCATCAGGGAGTATATTGATTGCATTTTTATAGCTCATTTTGCTCTCCTAAAAGTTTATTCGATTAGGAATAGCAAAGGCTATATCTGCATACGATTTTAAATTTTCATTTGTTCATTGCAATAGCCTTTGCTATGCAACTATAACGATGGGATTAAGCATATGCTTAATTACCTCCTTTTATGTATTGTGGTGAAATTATAACATTCTCCTGCAATACTGTCAAGAATAGAAAAACCCCACAGAGTTTAATCTGTGAGGTTTCTTCAAGCACGCCCGGCAGAGATCGAATCCACAACCTTCTGATCCGTAGTCAGACGCTCTATCCAATTGAGCTACGGGCGCATATCTAAACGAACACATAATATAATAATATATTTTAAATAAAAAATCAATAACATTTTTGATTTGTATGTAAAAATTAATATTATGTAATATTTTTCTCATTCTCCAATATATTTAATAATGATCTTTAATCATCGCATATTAGGTTTAAATTTCTTTGGTCAATTTTTATGATTGAGAGCAGCAAAGACAACATTTTTTAGGCCTTGATCATATGATTCTATAAATATACAAGGGATATAAATATGAAAAACATTACATACTATGTGCTACTATTGATTATAATTGTCATAATTCTTCCGTTTATGATAGTACGCGGATGTTCTTCTAATTATATACAGGAGATTGAAGAAGAAGAGGAGAAAATTATTGATCAAGAAAGTGAAAAGATCAAATTCTTCAATGTAAAGACAGGTGAAGTTCAGGAGGCGGGGTTGGAGGAATACATAAGAGGGGTGTTAGCTGCTGAAATGCCGGCGAATTTTCAATTGGAAGCATTAAAAGCCCAGGCAGTTGCAGCTAGGACTTATTTTTGGGGGAGGTACAAGGGTATTTATCGTGCATCTGAGGATAGACATGATGATGTCTGTATTTGTACAGATCCTACCCACTGCCAGGCATGGATAAGCAAGGAGGATGCATTTAAGGCGTGGGGTGCTCTATCGGCCAGGGGAAACTGGGAAAAAATAACCAGGGCAATTCGTGAAACAAAAGGAATTATCATAACATACAATAATGTGGTGGCCAATCCGTTTTATCATTCCAACAGTGGCGGCAGAACGGAAAATATAGAAGATGTTTGGGGAGGAAAAGCAGTTCCTTATCTAAAGAGTGTGGTCAGTTACGGAGAGGAGGTTGCCAGTGTTTATAAAAAAACAATTTCAATGAAGGAGAAAGAATTTGTTGAAAAGCTTAAAGAAAAATATGATGATTTGGAATTTGATAAGAAGGAGTTTATGGATAATATTGAGCCTTTGAGTTATACTCAGGGAGGAAGGGTCAGTACAATAAGAATCGGTAATAAAATATTAAAGGGCAATGATATGAGAAGCATTTTTTCCCTTAATTCAACGAATTTTAAAATTGAAGATAAAAAGGGAACAATTTATATAACAACATTAGGATATGGTCATGGTGTCGGCATGAGCCAATGGGGAGCAAATTACCTTGCCAAGGAGGGTATGGATTTTGAGAATATACTGAAGTATTATTATACCGGCGTTGCATTATCTTATTTATCTGATATGGAATAGTTGATGGAAATTAATATTATATATATAATTTTATTGAGTACATAATTTATTGTTTAATATTGATTATTATTCGGGTTATTAAAGGGTTGTGATAATTTGAAGAGCGATGCTCAGCCGAAAATTTGGGAAAGCCTTAGAAATTCAACGGGTTATATTCCTGTTATAGTCAAGACATTGGAAAGAATTCATGATAGAAATTGGTCCATGGAACCAAACAGACATGAGTTTTTTGAAATGGTATATATTAAAAAGGGACATGCTGTATTTGAGATAGCAGGCTGTCCTGTGCCTATAGGCCCTAATGATATAGTAATAATAAAGCCCAACCAGAGTCATAAGTTTATTGTTAAGTCTGAGGATAGCTGTGAGTTTATTGTTCTTAGTTTTAAATTTGTTAACCAATCCAGCAGTGAGTTTTCCGAAGTGCCTCTTGAAGATTTCCTTAATTTTGTGAGCGGTAAGGAGTCGGGTGCTTTTATATCTTTGAAAGTAAATCAGAAGAACGAAATTATAAATATACTTAACAGGATATTGAAAGAAAGGGAAAACAAGGATATAGGAAGCGATTTTCTTGACCATCTTCTTGTCATGGAGTTGTTTGTGTATATTTCCAGAGCTCTTAAAATGGAATGGGAATCCAACATCATGGGCAAGAGTATGAAAGTTAAGGAACTGATAAAGATTTCTGTAAATTATATCAACAATAATTTTGAGAGGGACATAACAATTGGAGATATTGCAAAATACGTATTCTTAAGTCCAAGTTATTTCACAAGAGCTTTTAAGGAGGTAATGGGTGTCAGCCCTATTAGTTATTTGCTTAATGTGAAAATAGAAAGGTCTAAGGAGCTATTGGCAAATGAGAACTTAAAAATCAGCGATATAGCTTTTTCTGTTGGTTTTTCAAATCAGCAGAGATTTAATGAAATATTTAAAAAATACACAAATATGACACCGTTAAAGTATAGAAAGTCTTTGAAGTCGTAGGTCAAAAAACATTAAAATTGATACATAATTGAGGTTGATAACAGGAAGAATAATTGTTTTTGCTGTTATATAATATGTAATAAAAGTGTATTGAATTCATTATTAATTATGCATTTGTAAATAAGGAGGTTATTTATGGCACAAAAAACATTCAATATAACAGTTCTTCCAGGAGACGGAATAGGGCCTGAAGTGATTAAGCAGGCGATAAATGTCATCAAAGAAATTGAGAAAAAATATGAATATAAATTTGAGCTTTCTGAGGCTCTTATTGGGGGATGTGCTATCGACGCACATGGAGTGCCTCTGCCTGACAGTACATTGGAGCAGTGCAAAAAAAGCGATGCCGTGCTGCTTGGTGCTGTGGGAGGAGCAAAATGGGACACACTTCCCGGGCATATAAGGCCGGAAGCTGGGCTTCTTGCCATAAGAGCAGGGCTGGGGTTGTTTGCCAACCTGAGGCCGGCTATTATATACAGTTCACTGAAGAATGCTTCACCTTTAAGACCTGACATAGTCAAAGACGGAATTGATATAATGGTGGTAAGAGAACTTACAGGAGGTATTTATTTCGGTAAAAGAGGAAGAACTACGGTTGAAGGTATGGGAGAGGCAGCCTATGACACAGAAATGTACTCTGTTGGCGAGGTTGAGAGAATTGCAAGGGTTGGCTTTGAGTCTGCGATGAAGAGAAACAAGATACTGACTTCAGTTGATAAGGCTAATGTCCTTGAAAGCTCAAGGTTGTGGAGAGAAGTAGTTGTTAAAATGTCCAAGGAGTATCCTGATGTTACTCTCAACCATATGTATGTGGATAATGCGGCTATGCAGCTTGTTAGAAATCCAATGCAGTTTGATGTTATAGTTACATCCAATATGTTCGGTGATATACTGTCTGATGAAGCTTCAATGATAACTGGTTCTATAGGAATGCTGCCGTCGGCAAGTCTTGGAGCAGGTACTCTTGGCTTATACGAGCCTATACACGGATCTGCACCCGATATAGCGGGACAGGATAAAGCAAATCCAATAGCAACGATATTGTCGGTTGCAATGATGATGAGATATAGCTTTGGGCTTGAAAATGTGGCTAAAGATATAGAAGCAGCTGTAGAAAAAGTTCTTGACAGAGGTTACAGAACAGGAGATATTTTCAGCGAAGGAACCGAATTGGTTGGAACGGAAAAAATGGGAAGCCTCATTACAAGTGAGATTTCAAAGGGATAAGCGATAATATCAATATAAGTTCAAAGGCAATAAAAACTAAAAGATAATAAAAGCTAAAAGACAATAAAAACTGAAAGATAATAAAAACTGAAAGATAATAAAAACTGAAAGATAATAAAAACTGAAAGATAATAAAAACTAAAAGACAATAGAGATAACGAAAGCATAGAAAAGATAAAGAAAAGGATATCCTTGACGGGATATCCTTTAAAATTTCAACCTTGTAAAAACAGAAATATTATTGGGACCCCTAAATTTTTCAAGGTAATATGATATAAAATAATTAAAACTATAAGTGCGATTCTTCCTCCAATCAATTATCATGAAAAATCAATACTTCGTATATTTGCCTACCAACCTTCCAACAATTATTACTTCATCCTTGTTAAAAGTTTCTCTTCCAAGCAAATTACTGTCGGCTTTAAGCGTGATAGTATCTTCATTCTCTCCTTTGTAATACTTTCTTAAAAGTACGGAGTTTTCAAATAGAATCAGAACAATATCACCATCACTAATACTTGAACCCCTTGAAATTATCAAAACGTCTTCATACTTTATTCCACTGTCTAAAAGGCTGTTATCCGGACAGTTTAAAATAAAACAATCAGTTGCATCCTCAAGGAAGTCAGGAGGTACCGGTTGATATTTGACAACATTGTATATGCTATACAAATCACCTATGTTTCTTTTGCTTATCTTTTTTAATTCAGGAATATATACAGGATCTGTATACTGGGAATTCCCAGAAACAAGCTTGATTGAACGTGCCATGCCTATTTCTCTTTTTATGACCCCTTTTTGCTGAAGTCTGTTCAAAATCCCTTGTACGGCTCCTGGTGTTTTTTCCCCGACCATTTCACCAATTTCTCTAACTGTTGGAGGAATACCATTTTCTCTAATAAATGTTTCGATTACTGAATAAATCTTTTTTTGCTTTGACGTAAGTGAATCAAATTCAGAAGGCACACTCATCACCCTTTTTAATAAAGTATTAAAAATATTGATAAAGAAAACAAATTATCAAAAACAATATTAACAGACTTTTAGGAAAAATTCAAATTATATAATAACAATTATGTAAATTTATAAATTGCAATATTAAATGCCGTGAAAAATTTGGTAAATCCATTGCT
>ERZ795060.455-NODE-455-length-55767-cov-7.891837_pt1 | contig 55767 bp, 47 predicted proteins | sample MGYA00375144_ERZ795060 | MGnify/ENA primary metagenome ERZ795060 (study PRJEB30189, sample SAMN05720157) | activated sludge metagenome | isolation source: anaerobic digester from wastewater treatment plant | place: Japan | collected 2015-05-15 ... | reverse complement strand
TTGTAGATTTTTGAGAAAATATTATTATAATTTATTCTGTTTACGGGTCGTTAGCTCAACTGGTAGAGCATCTGACTCTTAATCAGGCGGTTGCAGGTTCGAGTCCTGTACGACCCAGAGATGTAAAGCGGGAGTAGCTCAGTGGTAGAGCGCAACCTTGCCAAGGTTGATGTCGCGGGTTCAAGTCCCGTCTCCCGCTCCAATTAATTCCAAATATGCTTATCAATTCATGCGAGGGTGGCGGAATTGGCAGACGCGCTGGACTTAGGATCCAGTGGATCAAACCATGCGGGTTCAAGTCCCGCCTCTCGCATTATAAATAAAGCATAATAATATAAATATATATTAGATTCACTTTGTATTTTATAATAATATTCCTGCAAAACAAACCAAGTAATTCTGTTGGGTAGCAGTTATTACCTCTGAAAATATTAGCTCCAATAAAATTATATGATTATATTTGGTAGGGAAATTAAATTATTTAGTTCCTTCCGAAAATAATAACTCCAAAATTGATCTTTCCTTTCTTTTAATTAATTGATAAATTTGTTGAAGTTTATTAAAATCAAACTTAAGATATAGTAAAGAAATTGAATTGTATAGTTATATAGATGCACACATAAGGATTAAATTTATTATTTTCATACTTATGTTGTGGTAGAAATACAAAGAGATGTTATATAGAATGAACGCGACAAAATAAAGTAATTATTTTTCATACCTTATTTTAAGCAGAAATACCATAATATGTTTATGTATTTATTATTTGAATTTAAGTTTCGTTCTTTTTTTCAAGTTCTTTAGTGAATTTTCTACTAATTTCTATATAATTCAGTAGCTTATCGTTAACAATTTTATTAAATGTTTCATCTTGGTAAGTTCCATCTTGTTGAAGTTCGCCAGCTTTCACTCCGCTAAATATTTCTAAACCTTCATTTATATTTGATATTGAGTAGATGTGAAAATTACCTTCTTTAACAGCATTTATAACTTCATCGCTGAGCATTAAGTGTCTTACATTTTGAATTGGTATTACAACACCCTGTTTTCCTGTTAATCCTTTCTCTTTGCAAATATTAAAAAATCCTTCAACTTTATAATTTACACCACCTATTGGTTGAATGCTTCCGTGCTGGTCTACTGAACCAGTTATAGCTAAATCCTGCCTTATCGGAATCTCACCTATTGATGAAAGAATAGCTATAAGTTCTGCAGCAGAAGCACTATCACCTTCAATGCCTTCATAGCTCTGTTCAAAGCATAGTGTTACTGAAAGAGGAAATGGTTTATTATTACAGTATTTACTCGCAAGATAAGAAGAAATTACCATAACACCTTTGTCAAAAATGGGACCGCTAAGTTTGCTTTCTTTTTCGATATTTATGATATTACCTCTACCAATTGAACTAACTGCAGTAATACGAGATGGTCTACCAAATTCATATTCTCCAGTACTTAATACAGAAAGACCGTTGATTTGACCAACTTTATTACCAGAAATATCAATATGCACTAGATCGTTTTTAATCATTTCTTGAATTTTTTCTTCTAAAAGATTAGACCTATATTTTTTCTCATCTATGGTTTTTCGTACATCATCTTTTGTTACAATATTTCTATCTTGACTTAAAGCCCATTGTATACTTTCATTTACAACATCGACGATATTACTAAAACGAGTAGTTAATTTATATTTATCTTCAGCTAATCTTGAACCATATTCTATAACTTCTGCTATTCCATCACTACTAAAATGTAATCCTTTCCCTGCCTCTCTACAGCGGGACGAAATGAATGAGGCATATAAACCTTCAGTTTCATCATTTCTTTCCATTTCATAATCAAACTGAGCTCTTATTTTGAAAAGTTTCCTAAAGTCTTCATCGTAGTTATACAAAATTGAATAAACATAGGAACTACCAACTAAAATAACTTTTACTGATACAGGAATAGGTTCTGGTTTCATCGATACTGTTGGAATAATTTTTATTTGTTCTTCGAGATTTTCAATAATCAATTTTTTACTTTTAAGAGTTCGCTTCAAAGTATCCCAAACAAAAGGAGAATTTAAAACATCCATTGCTTGTAGAACAATATATCCTCCATTTGCTTTTAGTAGTGATCCTCCTTTTATAAGGCTTAAATCTGTAGTCCAAGAACCGAATTCCTGCCTGTACTCAAGGCTACCAAACAAGTTATAATATGTGGGATTTAATTCAAAAATAACAGGTGCACCTTTAGTTTCTCTATTATCAACAATCAAATTGACTGAATATCTTTGCAGGAAAACACTATAAGAACGAGATTCAAAATCAAATAAAGAAACTGGTTTCTTAATTTTCTGTGAATCTTTAAAGAAATTTATATTATTTATTATATCGCTTTTTACGTTATCGAGATATATTAATATTTCGTTATTGTGTGAATATTTCTGCTTTAATTCATCGATTAAGCCTTCAATAGCAAACAATCCTATTTTTTCGTCAAGTTCTTCTATTTTTTCTCTTAATTCTCTCTCGAGTTGCTGCCCTTTTTTTATCGCTGCATTTATCTCGTTCTGTAAGATTTGCCTGTTTTTCTCAATTTGCATTTTTTTCTCTTCAGGCAGTTTCTGGTATTCCTCAGGTTTAATAGGTTTCCCTTCAATGATTGGTATAGTAAAGACACCTGCAGGTGAATATGTCACCTGAAAACCTAATTGAGCAGCAATTTTATTGATTTCATCGGTAAGAGCTATACTTTTCTCATTTATATAATTTGTTATTCTGTTTTTCTCATTATCATATTCTTCACTTTCAAAGGCTTTTGTAATTCTTTCCTTTGCAATATTAATAAAATCATTCATGTCTTTTTTAAAGGTAGAACCTTCTCCAGGTTTTAAAGCAATAGCATTTGGACTATTTGGCTCAGAAAAATTGTGGACAAAACACCAATCATTAGGTATTTCTTCTTTCTTGGCTTTTTCCTCAAGGATGGCTTTTATTGTAGTATTCCTTCCCGTGCCTGTAGGACCAGTAATAAATATATTAAATCCATCAGCTTTGGTATTTAAGCCTGTTTCAATTGCTCTAATAGCCCTATCTTGTCCGACTATGTTTATCAAAGGTTGTACTTCGCTTGTGGACGTAAAGGCAAATTTTTTACAACTACATGTATTTTTTAAATCTTCAGGTTTTAACTCTTCCATTTAAATAAATCCCTCCTAATTTATCAAATTCTTTTAGTTAAAGCTTATCGTAAATCTAAACCAAGTATTTTTGCTTCTTCTTTTACTTTGTTCAAATGATTCTGGAGGTCTTTTTCTATATTATCTAATATCTCTTCTGAAAAAGAAGATACTCCTTCAATTCGTTTTCGTGATTCATCCTTAAATGATGATAATTTATCAACTGCAATTTTTAATTCATTGAAACAATTAGTCTCTTTAAATGCTTCAAATTTATCAATTTTATTTTTATTGTCTTCTATCATTTTGTTGATATTTTTAATTTTATTATCAAAAGTAGATAAATAGTTCTCCCAAGCAGAAAGTGAAACACCATCACCTTTTTGTAATGTTCCTATTAATTTTAAATTAGTAGGTTCTGTTTTTAAAAAATAATAAATATATTCAATATCACTAAGTATTTGCTTCTTTTCTTTAGAAAGAGCGGAAAACCTAATATAACTAAAACTTATCAATAAGCCTATTATGATAATTAAAGCAAATATAATAATAAATTTTCTACTTACTCTAATACTTTTGATTTTTATCATATATTTTTTCCTTACAAATAATCTGTAATGCCGGAGATCGGAATCGAACCGATATGGTGTTGCCACCGCGGGATTTTAAGTCCCGTGCGTCTACCTGTTCCGCCACTCCGGCATTAATATTAATAATTAACCTTTAAATATAACTTCTCTTATAAGCTCTTTTTCCATTATGGAATCAAAAAAAGTGACTTTAACTTTCCAGTCTTTAAATAATTCTTTTGCTTTTTTACCGCTATTTTGCATATCAATAGCAGCAGGCATCATAATTTTATCTTTAGAATGTATCCAGATGTGTTCGAAGCCCATCTGCATTTTTAAAAGATCAAAGAGATTCATTCCTTGAATCAGAAAAGGATTGCCTAGTTTATCAAAAGCATCAATTTTAAGAATTTCTAAATTAGACGAACCATTATTTATAATCTGTACAGAAAGATAAGGTGTTGTTTCTGTTTGTGAAATTGGAGTATCCATAGCTGCTACGGATAATTTAAGAGGGTCTTTCTTCTCATCATTTTTTATATTTATATTTATTTTATATTCACCCTTATTTCCAAAACTATCTATTGCCTCAATTGAGAGCGGATATTCACCTGAAACAAATTTAGTAGGGTCAATTTCTCCACCTATATCATTACCTTCAAAAAGTACTAACGAGCCAAATTTTACTCTAACAAAAGTTATAAAATTTTCATCTTCAATTTTACCTGTTAATACTATTTTTTCAGTTATCGCCTGTCCATCAGTTAAATTTGCTAAAGTAATAACTGGTGGATTTTCCTCTTTAGTACCTGTTTTGGTGAGTTCTTCCTGTAGTTTGGTAATTTCACTTTCAAGCTCATTAATCTTCTCTTCTAAAGCTTTTACTTTTTCATCGCACTCTGTTTTTAATTTTGAAATTTCTTCTTCTTTTTGTGATATTAAAACATTTTTATCTTCTATTTCCTTATTAAGTTCAGCAATTTTGTTTTCATAAGAAGATTTAATAGAATCAATTTGCGAGTTTAATGATTCTATTTCGCTACGGAGGCTTTCAATATCGGGCATCGTTAACGTAATTGAGCGAGTTTTATCATCCCAATCAACTTTTGCACCAAATGCCTCCCCAATAAACCTTAAAGGAACTAAAGTCCTTCCATTTTGAATTACTGGGGGTACATCAAGTGTTACTGGCTTATCATTTATAGTGCCATTTTTGTTCCCAACAGTTAATTTTATAATTATGTTTTGCTCAGCGTAAACAAACGTAACAAGCATGATTACAACAAGAATTGATGTTAATGCAGCAAATCTTTTCTTCATCTCAAAACCTCCAAGCTATAATATAAATCAATTAACAATCAAAAGGCGACAGTCGGATTCGAACCGACGTATGAGGGTTTTGCAGACCCTTGCCTTACCACTTGGCTATGTCGCCAAAAAATCAACTGGAGCGGGAAACGGGACTTGAACCCGCGACCCTTTGCTTGGGAAGCAAATGCTCTACCCCTGAGCTACTCCCGCCAATAAATTTATTCTAATTATTTATCTTCAATAACTTATTTTAAGTTGACTCTAAGCTCTGTCAAGTATTAAATTTTCTATATTTGCTTAAATAATATAATAAAATATATTTTTATCATTTGAAAAACTATAGTTTGGGAAATATAAGAATGATGGGTATTTTGTATTTTTCATATATCACATAAAATATTTAATGTAATATTAAATTTATATCTTGGAGGTGAATATTATGCCAAGCAAGAAACCTCATGAAGGTTACTGGCAGGAAAGAGTTTATCCAAAAGATAAAAAGAAGAAAATAAAAGAAGAAAATGAGTTTAAGAAATCTCCTGAACCTGTTGCATTTAAAGATAGCAATGAACTTAAAGAATTTATAATTAAACTAATAAACGAACAAGCAAAAGAGCTTTTAAATTATGTGTCTGTTGAGGTAGTAAGAGGAGATGTTGTTTTAATTGGTAGTTTAAGAACTCTATACGAAAAATATTTATTAACAAACATAATAAAAAGCGCTTTACCACTTCAAAAAAAGATTCGCTATCAGCTTAAAATTAAGCCACTTAAAACTTTTTCTGATACAAAAATTGCAAATGAAGTTGTAGAAACAATAGAAAAAGCAAAAATTAAAGAATTGATCGAATATAATATTCAAGTTAAAAATGGTATAGTTTACTTTAAAGCTCAGCTTCAGCGTGATGATTTAGAAACAAAGAGAAAAATCTTTGAACTTATTTCAAAAATTGAGGGTGTAAGGGATATTGTAATATCTTTTCCAATTAATTCAGTAAATACACCTCCTGAAGAAGAGATTGAAGAAGAAATAAAAAAGATTATTTTAGACAGAGGAAGCATACCTTTAAATAAAATAAGAATATTTGTAATTAATGGATTTGTGTTCTTAAGCGGAGAAATTAAGAGCTATAATGATATGTTGTATTTAGAGGAGAAAGTAGGCGAGATTAAAGGAGTAAAAAGAGTAATTAATCAATTAACTATTGGGCTCTGAGTCACAGCTTTTTAATTAAACAATGCAAATAAAAGAAGAACTAAAAAATATATTGAGTAAATCAGTAAAAAAAATTAATTATGAGATAAATTCTTCTCAAATAATAATAGATGAACCCCCAAACCCATCCCTTGGTGACTACTCATCAACAATTTCATTAATTTTAGGAAGGAAATATTCAAAAAATCCGAAAGAAATTGGAGAAGAGTTAAAAAATATATTGGATATACCTTTTGTTTCTTCAATTGATGTTACTCAAAATGGTTATCTTAATTTTTGGTTAAAAAAAGAGTATTTGATAAAATCTCTAAAAGAAATTCTTAAAGATTGTAGAAATTATATTTCATCTGATATAGGGAAAGATAAGAGAGTATTAGTAGAATTTGTAAGTGCAAATCCAACAGGACCCATAACTATAGCAAATGCAAGGGGTGGACCAATAGGGGACACTATAGCAAACCTTTTTAAATTAAATGGTTTTACCGTTGAAAAAGAATTTTACGTTAATGATACTGGATCAAAAATTTTAAAATTAGGTAGATCTGTGCTATATAGATATAAAGTTCTTTTAAATTCTAAGGCTTCACCTCCTTTAGATTATTATCCAGGTGAATATGTTACAGATATAGCAAATAAACTGATCGAAGATTATAAAGATTCATTGTTAGAAAAAGACGAAGAGGAGATAATAAACGAAATTTCTTCCTATAGTCTATCAAAAATGTTAGAAAGCATAAAAGAAGATTTGTCTCTTATAAATGTTTCTTTTGATAATTGGTTTATGGAGCATGAACTTCACAAAGGTTACATTGAAGAAACAATAAAAATGCTTACTGAGCAAAAATATACTTATGAATCAGATGGTGCTTTATGGTTCAAAAGCACTGCTTTTGGGGATGATAAAGATAGAGTTTTATTGCGAAGCGATGGTTCTCCAACTTATCTTATAGGAGACATTGCATATCACAGAAATAAATTTGAAAGAAATTTTGATTTATTAGTAGATATTTGGGGAGCAGATCAAAGTCATGCAAATCCGCTAAAATATGCTTTAAAAGCTTTAGGATATGATATCAACAAATTAAAAACTGTTACTTATCAGCTTGTTCATCTTTTTAGAGGACAAGAAGAAATAAAAATGTCAAAATCAAGTGGTGAATATGTAACACTTAGAGAACTTATAGATGAAGTTGGTCCTGATGTTGTTAGATTTATTTTCCTTACGAGATCAAATGATTCTCATTTAAACTTTGACATTGATGTTGCTAAAAGCAAAGATCCAAAAAATCCTGTGTTTTATGCTCAATATGCTTATACAAGGTGTAAAGGAATACTCCGAGAAGCTGAAAATCACATAAAAATAGAATCAATCAACTCAGAAGATATTTCATTTTCTCTATTAGAAAAAGAAGAAGAGATTGCACTTCTTAGAGAGTTTGCAAAAATACCTGATTTCGTTTTTAAAGCTTTTAGAGATTATTCTCCAAATATGATAACATCAAGGATTCTTTCAATTGCAAACAAATTTCATAATTTTTATGAAGCATGTAGAGTGGTTGGTGTAGAAAATGAATTAGAAAGAGCTCGTATTTTACTTGTTTCTGGCACTGAGAAAATTTTAAAAGAATTATTTAACATTATCGGAATACAAGCTCCGGAAAGGATGTAATGCCATATGTATATTACATTATATAGAAAATGGAGGCCACAAACTTTTGATGAAGTATATGGGCAAGAGGAAACAGTTAAAGTACTTAAAAATTCAATAACATTAAACAGAATCTCTCATGCTTATTTATTTTGTGGACCAAGAGGAACAGGTAAAACTTCGATAGCGAGAATACTTGCAAAAGCTTTAAACTGCGAAAAAGGCCCTACAGCAAATCCATGTCAGGCTTGTCATATGTGTGAGAGTATAACAAAGGGAACAAATTTTGATGTAATTGAAATTGATGCTGCTTCTAATAGAGGAATAGATAGTATTAGAGAATTAAGAGAACGAGTTAAGTTGTCTCCTATTCAGGCAAGATATAAAGTGTATATTATAGATGAAGTTCATATGCTTACAGGAGAAGCTTTTAATGCACTTCTAAAAACAATCGAAGAGCCACCATCACATACTGTCTTTATAATGGCTACTACTGAAGCTCATAAACTACCGCAAACAATAATAAGCAGGTGTCAAAGGTTTGATTTTAAGCGAATACCTCAAAAGTTAATTGTAGAAAAAATTAAAACAGAGTTAGAAAATGAAGGTCTACCTATAGAGGAGAAAGCACTTATTCGAATTGCAGAAATTTCTGAAGGCTCTTTGAGAGATGCAGAATCTCTTCTCGAACAGTTATTGTCTTATTGTGATGGCGAAATAAAAGAAGAAGATGTTTTAAATATAGTTGGAAGAGTAAGCACTGACAAAATTTATCAAATGTTTGAAGTTTTCTTAGAAAAAGACTTTAACGAATTACTTAATTTTCTAAATGATATTTTAATTTCAGGTGTTGATATAACAGAATTTACTAAAGAGGTTATAGTCTACACAAGAGACCTTTTTATATTAAAGAAGTCTGATAAGTTATCAAATCTTCTAAAAGTCATCCCTATGGAAGATCAAGAAATATATATAACTCAGGCAAATTTAGTAAATGAAAACTTTTTAATCAATATGATATCTTCTCTTGAAAATGTTTTATACAAGATGCGTTATATACTTGATCCATTTCTTCTGTTTGAAATAGAATTGTTAAGGCTTAAAACAGAGCTTTCGAACCCACCAGAACAGGAACCAGTTCAAGTTATAAAACCTACAACAGTAAAAAAAGAAGAAGTAGAAGCAGCAGAACAACAGAAGGTTGATATCTGGAGTAAATTTCTAACGTATTTAAAGGAAAAGGATCTTCCAACATATATACTTTTGGCTAAAACAAAATTTAATGAGATAGATGAATCATCAGCAAAAGTTGTTTTTCAAAAAAATCAAGAATTTCAAATGAAAAATGCCCAAAAACGTGAAATTTGGGAAGAAAAAATTCAGAAGAATTTTATCCTTTTTTGTGGAAAAAATATAACTCTTTCTCCAAGCATTGAGGAAGAAGAAAAAGAGAAATTAGAAGAGAAACCTAAGGATAAAATTCTTAAAGATCAAGGTATAATAAATGTATTGAATTTATTTGATGCAACGGTTCAAGAAGTAAAAGAAATTAAGGAGGATAAGTAAAAATGGGAATGTTTGATAACATTAATAAAATTAGAGAATTAAAAAAATTAACAGATGAGATCAATGCAATGGAGTTTACAAGTACAAGCAAAGACAATAAGATTACTATAACCGTAAAAGGCGATTTATCTGTCAAGAAGATAGACATTGATCCTTCTTTAGTAAATGAAAAAAATTTAGAAATTCTTAAGAAAACAATCATCGACACAACTAACAAAGCTTTAAATGAAGCAAAAAACGCTATGAGAAACAATACTCAAAAACTTGCAAAAGACTTAGGAATAAATGTTTGATGCAAAACTATGTTCCATCATACCAAAAAATAATAGATGAACTTAATAAGCTTCCGGGAATTGGCCCAAAAAGTGCCGAAAGAATTGCATCTTATATTTTAAGATCAAGCGAAGAAGATTTTTCTGAGTTAATTAATTCATTAATTGACGGAAGAAAAAAAATAAAGAAGTGTAAAATATGTTTTAACCTTTCCGAGGATGAATTATGTGATATTTGTAAAGATGTTTCAAGAGATACTTCGTCTATATGTGTAGTGGAAGATACTAAAGATTTAATATCTATTGAAAGAACCGGCATATATCATGGTCTTTATCATGTTTTACACGGTGTTTTAAAACCAGCAGATAAATTTAACACAGTGGAATTAGGTGTTGATAAACTAATTAATAGAATACACACTGCACAAATAAAAGAGTTAATTTTAGCAACTAATTTAACCTACGAGGGTGAGTTAACAGCAATGTTTATAGTAAAAGAGCTTGGAGATACAGATATAAAAATTACTCGTATTGCATCAGGGTTACCTTTGGGGAGTGATATAGAATATGCTGATCAATTAACTCTTAAAAAAGCCTTTAAAAGCAGAGAAATTGTCGAGAAGGAGGATGAATAATATATGAGGAATTTCTTCTTATCAATAATCGCAAACTGGATATCACTTATGCTATTATCAACATTAATAAGCAGCTGGATAAAAATTGATTCACTATGGATTGCTTTATTGTCTGCAATTATACTCGCAATATTTAATCTTCTTATAAGACCAATATTAATAGTGCTTACGCTTCCTTTAAATATTTTAACACTTGGATTATTTACTTTTGTTGTAAATGCTTTGATCCTGTATACTGTTTCCTACATCGTTCCAGGTTTTAACATACCAAATTTCTTTCCTGTAGCAATTTTCTTAGCAATCATAATGAGTATAATTAACGGTTTATTAATGTTTATATTAAGAGCTATTTAGCTTAGAAAGGATAAATAATAATAAGATGTGTGGTGTTTTTGGAATAATATTTGATACAGAAAGGAAAGATCTTGGTGAAATTCTTATTAGAGCTGCAAAAAGATTAACATATAGAGGTTATGACTCAGCTGGTTTTGCAGTGTTTTTAAATGATGGTAAGACTATTTTGAGAAAAGCTCCAGGAAAATTAGATAAAGTTGTGAAAGAGTTAAATATAAATGAACTTAGTGGTGATCGTGGTATTGTGCAACTAAGATGGGCAACTTTTGGTCAACCTTCATTAGAAAATTCTCAACCGCATTATGACTGCGATGGCGATATAATAGGTGCACATAATGGAAATATAGTAAATACTACTACTTTAATTGAAGAATTTACTAAGGAAGGGCATACAGTAAGAGGAACAAATGATGGAGAAGTAGTAGTACATGCATTTGAAAAATATTTTGATGAGACTAAAGATATAAAACAGGCTATAACGCTCGCAAATAAGATTTTAGAGGGTGATTATGCTTTTATAGCTTCTCAAAAAGACATTAAGAAAATGCTTGCAGTAAAGATGGGTTCATCGCTTTATATGGGAACTGGTAAAGATTTTATATGCTGTTCATCTGATCTTCCTTCAATTCTCGAATTGACAGACCAAATTGTTAGACTTAATGATGGGGAATTTGTAATTTACGATAGCAAAAATTATCAGATATTCGATATAGAAAGCGGAGAAGAAATAAAAAGAGAGTCAGAAAAATCAACCATCTCTATTGAATCAGCGAATCTTGAAGGTTTTCCTCATTATATGTTAAAGGAAATTTATGAACAACCCAAAAAAACAAAAGAACTTCTTGAACTTCTCAAAAACTCTTCTTCGGATATTTCTGGTGTAGCTGAAATACTAAATAATTCAAATAGAATATTCTTAATTGGTTCAGGTACTTCTTATCATGCATGCCTCATAGGAGCATACTATTTAAGTAATTTAACAAACTTAAAAGTATTTCCATTTATTGCTGGAGCATTCAACGAATATTATCTTGAAACTTTTAATGAATCTGATGCAGTTATATGTGTATCTCAGAGTGGTGAGACAAAAGATGTTATCAATGTAATTAATTCGCTTAGAAAAAGGAATAAAGGGAAAATAATCGGTATAGTCAATAATATCGGATCATCTATTGCTATAAAAAGTGATAAATTTCTAAATATTTCAGCGGGGCTTGAAGTAAGCGTTCCTGCCACAAAAACATTTATGAATCAAATACTTCTTTTCCTTTATCTCGGAGCTTTTATAGGTTCCAAATCAGGAATCCAAAAAGCTACTGATATTTTAAAAGATATTGATCAAATTCCCTCTCTTTTAGAAAACACTCTAAAAGTAGCTGAGCCTTTGTGTAAGGATCTAATTGAAAATATTTGTAGTACTGCGAACGACTTTTATTATTTAGGGTATGGAATTAATTATGGAACTGCTCTTGAAGGTGCTCTCAAAATTAAAGAGGTTTTTTATAGACATTGTGAAGGAATGTATTCATCTGAATTTAAGCATGGACCTTTATCGATTGTTGAAGAGGGTTACCCTATAATTTTTGTAACCTGTAAAGAGGATTCACAAATGGTTTTATCTCATATAAACGAGATTACCTGTAGAAAAGGTTATGTTATAACAATTTCCCCATATCTCTCAGAGTATGAAAAGAACAGTACAAAAATTATACCACTTCCTGATGCTGAAAAATATTTCACTCCCTTTATAGATACAATTGCTACACAGTTAATTGCTTATTATGCAAGTGTTAATGATGGATTAAATCCTGATTTTCCAAGGAATATAAGTAAAACCTTGACAGTAGATTGAGATATTAAAATGAATACATTTTTACGAAAAGATGGTAGAAAAAGTGATGAATTGAGAAAAGTTGAGATAATTCCAAACTACCTTGAATTTGCAAATGGTTCTGCACTAATGAAAATTGGTTCTACAGAAGTTTTGTGCTCTGCTACTATCGAAGAAAAAGTGCCACCATTTTTAAAGAATTCAGACCAGGGTTGGTTAACCTCTGAATACTCAATGCTTCCTACATCTGGAGCAGTGAGAACTTCAAGAGAATTTGGTACTTTGAGGCATGGAAGAAGTATTGAGATTCAAAGGCTTATAGGGAGAGTTTTAAGAACAGCTCTTGATTTAAAGCAACTTAAGGGAAAAACAATAATAGTGGATTGTGATGTATTACAAGCAGATGGAGGAACTCGCACCTCTGCAATAACTGGTGGATTTGTAGCAGTTATGCTTGCTTTAAAGAAACTTAATTTCAATCCACTTCCAATAATTAGGCAGGTTGCAGCAATAAGTGTTGGAATGGTATATAGTGAATTATTACTTGATCTTGATTATAAAGAAGATTCCAATGCAGATGGAGACTTTAATATAATAATGGATAAAAACGGAGATATAATAGAAATTCAAGGAACAGGTGAAAAACAATCATTCAAAATAAATGATTTAGTAAAAATTGTAGAACTTGCTTATAAAGGAATAAGCCAATTGTTTGTAGCACAAGACAATGCAATTAAATGAATTATTTTTAGCTTCAGAAAATGAATGGAAAGTAAAAGAGATAAATCATTCTCTTAAAGATCTATCAATTAAGATTTTAACTCCATCTACTTTAGGTATAAGTATACCTTCTTCTCTTGAAAGTTTTCAAACTTTTGCTGATAATGCAAAAGCAAAGGGCGACTTTATATATGAAAAAACATTAAAACCTACTTTGTCAGATGATTCTGGCCTCATAATTCCAGCACTAAATGGTAAACCGGGAGTTTTGTCTAAAAGGTATTCTCTTTCTGGCTTTGATTCCGATAATAGAAGAAAGTTGATAGAAGAAATAGAAAATTTATCAGAGAAAGAAAGAATCGCAAAATTTATTTGCGTACTATATTTTCGCATAAATAATAAATCCTACTACTTCAAGGGAGAAGTAAATGGTGTAATACTTACAGAAGAGAGAGGTAAAGAAGGTTTTGGATACGATCCAATATTTTATCACATAGAAAGTAGAAAAACTTTTGCCGAAATGAGCTTTTATGAAAAACTATCTGTAAGCCATAGAGGTATAGCGCTTAGAAAATTCAAAACTTTCTTGTTAGAAAACTAATCCTGGGTTAAACAAAATTTTCATTTCTATTCAAATGTTAACAGACAACTTTTTATGCTTAAATCCTCTCGTATTAGAGTAAACTTTATATAAATAAAGTTATAATTTAGTTTTATTTATAGTTTTGATAAGCTTGAGATAGCTTTAATTAAAGATTCTCTATCTCCATTGTTGGCTAAAATTTTAAGCTCTTCAATTTGTTCTTTCAAATCTTCCCATTTTAAATTTAAGTTATTGTTAATTCTAAATATTTTTTCATGATCAGTTCTAACAATTTGCTCATTTTTTGAATAAAGTTTTTCTTCTAATTTCTCTCCGGGTCTTATTCCTATGATTTTTGTTCCTACTGCTTTTAGAGAAGTATTCTGTATTTTGCAAAAGGCCTCTGCAAGATCAGTCATTCTAACTTCTTTGCCCATATCGAGAATAAGTATATCGCCTCCATTTGATAGAGTACTTGCTTCTATACTTAAAGCAGCTGCTTCACTAGTCAACATAAAGTATCTTTTCATATTCGGGTCTGTTATACTGAGTGGATGACCTCTCTCATACTCTTTTTTCCATATTTCTAAAACATTTCCCCTGCTTCCGAGAACATTTCCAAATCTTACTGCACTTAATTTTGTATTACTTTTTCCATTAAAAGCGATTGTTATTAATTCGGCAACTCTCTTTGTCATACCCATAATATTTTTCGGTTCAACTGCTTTATCTGTTGATATTATTACACATTGAGAGATTTTTGATTCTGCGCAAGCTTCTACTACATTTAGTGTACCTATAATATTATTTATTACAGCCTCTTCTGGAAGTATTTCCATTAATGGGACATGTTTATATGCTGCTGCATGAAATACAACTGATGGTTTGTATTCTTCTAAAATAACCTTTAGTTTTTCTTTAAACCGTATATCTCCAACAATAGGAACAATAGAATTTGATAATTCTTTCTCGAGGTCAAATATACCGGTTTCATTATTATCATATGCAATAACTTTTGCTCCAAGATCAACTAAACTTCTACATATTTCACTTCCTATTGAACCACAGGCACCTGTAACCAATACTTTTGAATTATTAAATTTTTCTATACTTCTCTCTGTGATTAATTTTACCTGCTCTCTGAAGAGTAAATCTGAAAGACCGAAGGGTCTTAAATGCGATATAGTCACGTTGCCGCCAATTATTTCATAAATACCTGGAAGAATCAATAATTTAACCGGCAATCCTGAAATAGAGTCATAAATCCTTTTAATTTCTTCTCTTTTTGCAGTAGGTATTGCTATAAGAATTGACTTAATTGATAGCTCTGATACAAGATTGGGAATTGAATAAGTATCACCCAATACTTTAACGCCCTGAAGGTAACACCCATATTTTGCTGGATTATCGTCTACGAATCCTACAACATTATAACCTAAATGGGAATGAGCTTTTATTTCTCGAATAATCTTTTCGCCTGCATCTCCTGCACCAACTATTAAAGTGTTGTTTTCTCCTTTTTTGCCACCGTTTCTCTCTTCACGTGATAGTCTTATAAATAATCTTGGAACAACAAGAAGTGTAAATGCAGTGATGGGAGAGATAAGAAAAATTGATCTCGGAAATCCTTCCAATGAAAGAGATAAAATTATTATTGAGAAAATTAATTTTTCTAAAATTGTGGCTTTAATTAATTTAAATATTTCGTTTATGCTTGTATATTGCCATATATCTTTATATGTTTTATAAATATGAACAATCATAAATCCAAGAATAAGCTCTATAACTGAAGCTATCTTTAAATAATCTAAATAATTTACGAGAACATCAAAAGAAAAATCAAACCTTATGAAAAAAGCAAGATAAGAAGATATTACAAAACAAAATAGATCATAAACAAACTTTGTAACTAAATTTATCTTTGTTTTAAATTTATATTTATAAGCATTCATCAATTTAAAGAAATACAGAAAATTTTAAAGGTTAACTTAATCTTTCTTTCATAATTAATAATTTTAATTAAAATTTGTAATAAAACTATATTAGATTAATGTAGTTTGTAAAATAAATAATTAGCTACTCTGTAAACCAAAACTAAACGTAAAATTCAAAATTAAAAAATAAGCGTTTGCATTAACTAAAATTTTTTCTTAAATAAATATTAATTTTTTTTTAACTTAAATAAGGAGATATTTATGGATACAAAAAAGGAAAATAAGTATCAATTGAAAAAAAATAGAAATATAAGAACAATAGTTCTTTTAATTATACTGCTTTTTTCAACAGCTTTAGGTATATTTCACCTTCATTATACAGGCAAAAGACCATTAGGTGTGGACTCATTTTGTCCTTATGGAGCTATAGAATCAGCATTGACTCTATTTACTCAGGGTACATTATTATCAAGAATTCAATGGAATAATTTTATAATGCTCATTTCAATATTTATCATTATATTATTTTTTCAGAGAGCTTTTTGTGGTTATATTTGTCCTTTAGGCTTTTTACAGGAGATTTTTAGCAAGTTTGGTAAAGTAATTTTCAAAAAAAGGTTTGTTTTAAATCAAAAAATAGACTTTTACCTTAGATTCATAAAATATTTGATACTAATCTATACTGTATATTTTTCGTTTAGATTATCTAACTTATTTATTCGACCATTTGATCCATGGGTTGCTTACAATCACATAACATCTGGTGAATTGTTTATAAGTTTCTCTATAGGTACATTAATATTGCTTATTTCTTTATTGGGTTCAATGCTATTTGATAGATTCTTCTGTAAATATTTATGTCCACTGGGAGCATTTATTTCCTTATTTAATAGATTTAGTATTTTTAAAATTAATAGAAATGCAAGCACCTGCATTAAATGTCATAAGTGTAATAATATTTGTCCGATGAATATTGATGTTGAAAATTCTTCAACAATAAATAATCCTGAATGTATTAATTGCAGTGAATGTGTAAATACTTGTCCAGTTAAAAACACATTGAATATATCAATTGGGAATAAATTTAAAATATCCTTTTTAACATCCCTCATAGTTGTTATTGCAATATTTTTTGGCTCTATTGCCTTTGCATCGATAACTGGACAGTTTAAATGGTGGCAAGGTAGTGGAAAACATCTCGGAGCTCAAGCAATAGTTTCTTCATGCTGTAACATTAACAATAACGAAATACAGAGCTTTTATGGCTGCATTGAAGAAAATTATCAAAATAAATCTACTTGCAACGAAAGGTTCGCTTTAAACCTTGACTCAATAAAAGGTAATATTACTTTATCAGAAGCAATAAAGTTATCAAATATTCCGCTAAAATCGTTTATTAATAAATATTCTTTTAGTGATCAAGAAATGTCTCTTACATTAAAAGAAGTAATGGAAAGAAGAGGGTTGAGCGTATCAGAATTTAAGGAATTTATTAAATCAAAACTTTCTCAATAAGGATTTATTTAAATATTTTAAAAACTGTTAATTAATATTATAAAAATGTGTCAATAGAACCAACTTCAGTTTTAACAGAAAATTTAAGTTTTTATAAAAAATGAAATATTTTGAAGACTTACAAATATCAATGTATAATAGATTGCAAATTAAAATACCGTTGTATGGGGAAAGAATATGATTGAAAATATTGTCAAAATAAATGATTTAAACAAGTATGTAGGTGAAACTGTAAAAATTGCTGGATGGCTCTATAATATGAGGTCAAGTGGGAAGATCTACTTTTTATTGGTTCGAGATGGCACTGGGATTGTTCAATGTGTTTCAGTAAAAAATGAATCACCGGAAGAGCTTTTTCAGAAAATTGACACCTTAACGCAAGAGTCTTCGATAATTGTGACTGGTTCTGTAAGAGTTGATAGCAGATCACCTGGAGGACATGAAATTTCACTAAAAGATATTGAAGTTATTCAAGTTGCAGAAAATTATCCTATAGCACTTAAATCACATGGAATTGATTTCCTTTTAGACTTAAGGCATCTTTGGATACGGTCACCCAGACAGAATGCAATATTGAGAATTAGAGCAGATGTAGAACAAGGAATAAGAGATTTTCTCAATAATAATGGTTTTGTATTAGTTGATGCCCCAATAATAACAGGTTCTGCTCCAGAAGGTGCTGGAAGCTTATTTGAGCTTGATTATTTTGATAAAAAAGCATATCTTTCACAGTCAGGGCAACTTTATGAAGAAGCAGCAATCTTTTCATTTGAGAAAGTCTACTCTTTTGGTCCAACATTTCGATCAGAAAAATCAAAAACAAGAAGGCATCTGACAGAATTCTGGATGGTTGAGCCAGAAATGGCTTTTTGTGATTTGTATGAGTCAATGAAAATTCAAGAGGAGCTCGTAGCATATTTGGTTAATAGAGTTTTACATAATTTTAAAAATGAATTAAACTTTCTCAATAGAGATATAAAATTACTTGAAAATATAAAACTACCTTTTCCTAAGATTAAATATAGAGAAATATTAGATTTTCTCAATAAGAAAGGAAGAGATAAAAAATGGGGGGATGATATTACAGGATTGGATGAGACAATTATATCTGAAGAGTTTGACCAACCTGTCTTTATAACTCATTTACCCATTACAAGTACTCCATTTTATATGAAACCGGATCCTGAAGATCCGGAAGTTGTATTAGCTGCGGATTTAATTGCACCTGAAGGGTACGGTGAAATAATAGGCGGTAGTCAGAGGATTGATGATCTTTCTGTACTTTTGAATAGAATAAAAGAATTCAGCCTTAAAGAAACGGATTATAGTTGGTATATTGATTTAAGAAAATATGGAAGCGTTCCACATTCTGGTTTTGGAATGGGTATTGAAAGATTTGTTGCCTGGATTACACATACTGAACACGTTAGAGAGACAATACCTTTCCCAAGAACCATTGACAGGGTTTACCCTTAAGTATTAAGTTTTTATGCTAAAAAACGATCAATCATTAAGTTATATAGAACATTTGTCATTTCTTGCAAAAAATGAACCTTTTAACAAATATCTTCTTCTTTCCGAAAGTTCTTATTTAAAAACAATTGTAAAAACGAGAATAATAAAGAAACTTAATAAAAATTCCGAATTTGAAACCTTTACTTTTTTTGGTGATGAATTGGATTTAGATGACCTTATTAATCTTTTAGACCAAAATCTATTCTTCTCTTCAGTAAAATTTATTAATGTAAAAAGAGCAACCTTAATAAGTAAAACTAATTTAGGAAAGATTATTTCTCTAAATCTATTAACTCGTGAATTAAAGGATACTTACCTTATTTTTGAGGATGATATAGCAATTAAGGATATCGGTAAAGACTTCATTAAAGCGTTTAGCAGTTTTAAAATTCTTTCTGATGATTCAATGAGCAGTTCTCAAATTGTTTCCTGGGTAGAAGCACGTCTTAAAAGTTTTAAATTAGACTTTCCAAAAGATATTCCAAAAAATGTTGCTAATATAGCTGGTGATAATATTGACTATGCAATGCAAATCACTGAAAGACTTTATCTTCTTGCTCCTAAAGATTTCTCGGAGTGGGAAAAAGCCTTAAGTGTTTTTCCAAAAGAACAAACAGTTATTATATTTGCGCTATCAGATGCTTTACTTGAGAAAAAACATGAAGAAGCACTTAAAATATACTCAACTCTTTTAGAAGAAGGTTTAACTGTAGAGAATATATTGTATTTCCTTATAAATCACTATTCTTTTCTTTGCGAGGTAAAACTTAACTCTCTTACTTACAAAACAAAAAAAGAAATTTTTGCAGTTATGCGTGACCAAAAAGCATTTAGAGTAGAAAAAGCTCTTCTTCAAATCAAAAAAGCAAGTTTTAAATCGCTAAATAAGGCTCTCTCTTCTCTTATTCAAATCGAGAAGGATTTTAAATCAGGAAAATTAACAAATATTTCTAATGAGCTTCCGCTATTTATCGGTAGAAGCGAATAACTTATTAGCTCTTTTCATTAACCGCGATTTCTTGTTTGCAGCATTATTTTTGTGAATAACACCTTTTTGAGCAGCTTTATCTATTGCTTTAATAGCAAGTTTTAAATTCTCTTTATATTCTTCCTCTGAAGAACTTGTTAAAGTATTCTTTATATATTTTTTCATAGGAGATTTATAAAACCTATTTCTTTCTCTCCTTGCTATCGACTTTCTTACTTCTTTTAATCCAGATTTTTTCCTTAACAATTATTCCTCCCTACCCTAAATATCTAATAAATAATTAATTTTGGATATATTATATAAATTCATGTTAAATTTTCAAATTATATATTTTGATAGAGAAATAATTTCATAATAATATAAAATATTATTATGAAAGTTGCAGTTTTAATGAGTGGAGGCGTTGATAGTTCAGTAGTTTCTTATTTACTTCTAAAAGCAGGTTTTGAGGTTAAAGGGGTATTTATTAAAATGTATCCACAGTCTTTACGCTGTTCAGATGAAGCTTTAAATAAAGCCAAAGAATTCTCCAATAGACTTAATTTCCCCTTTTATGTTTTTAACGCAGAGGACATTTTTAGAAAAAAAGTCATACAATACTTTATTACCTCATATGAAAATGGCTTTACCCCTAATCCCTGTGTTGTTTGCAATAAATACATAAAATTTGGTTTATTTTTAAACTATGCCATTAACGAGCTAAATGTAGATTTTATAGCTTCAGGACACTACGCAAGAATTAGAAAAGAAAATAATAGATATTTACTTTTAAAAGGTACCGATCCTCTAAAGGATCAGTCATATATGCTTTATACGTTAACACAAGATGTTCTTTCGAGACTTATTTTTCCTTTAGGTGAATATAAAAAAGATGATGTCAAAAGAATTGCTTTAGATTTAGCAATTAACTTTGACTTTGGTAAAGAAAGTGAAGATTTATGCTTCGTTAATAAAGATTATAAAAGTTTTCTTAAAAAATATATTGCACCAAAAAAAGGAAAAATTGTTTCTGTAACTGGAGAAGTATTAGGAGAACATGAAGGCATTCACCTCTTTACAATAGGCCAGAGAGAAGGTTTAGGAATTTCGTCATCACGCCCTTTGTATGTAATAGAGCTTGATTCAAAGAATAACATTGTTAAAGTTGGTCCGAAGAGTGAAGCATATAAAAAAGACTTAATTGTGGAGAATATAAATTTAATCCCATTTGACTCATTAGAAGAAGAAACAAAACTAACAGCTAAAGTGCGATATCGAGGAGAGGAGAAGCCTTGTATTGCTAAAAAGCAAGAAAATTATCTTTATGTAACATTCTTAGAACCACAGCTTGCTATCACACCAGGACAATCAATCGTATTTTATAATAATGATATAGTAATTGGAGGAGGTACAATAAAAGAAGTTCTATGAAAAATTTAATTTTAGTTATAAATACAGGTTCTTCATCTACAAAGGTTGCATTATTTAGAGACAGTGAGCCTTTAATACAGAAAGAAATTCACCATAGCAAGGAAGAGCTTAAAAAGTTAGATAATATCATTAAAGAGTTAGATTTTAGATATTCCAACATAGAAAAAATCATTTCCGACGAAAACATTAACCTTAACTCTATAACTGCAATTGGTGCAATAGGTGGTATATTAAAACCACTACAAGGATCTGTTTACAGAATAAATGAAATTATGGTTAATGATATTTTAGAAGGAAAAGTTCAAGCCCAACACGCATCAAATATCTCAGCTGTCATCGCTTTTAATATTGCAAAAAAACTAAATATACCCTCTTTTATTATTGACCCCATTTCAACTGACGAACTCAGTGAAATAGCAAGAATAAGTGGATTGCCTTTTATACCCAGAAAAAGCAGAACTCATGCATTAAATGTTAAAGCATGTGTTAGGAAAGCAAAAAGGGAACTAAATTTGTCCGGAGAGACAAATTTTATAGTCGCTCATATTGGAGGAGGGCTAACTATTAACCTTGTATGTGATGATAGAATAGTTGATGTTGAAGATGCAAGGCAATATGGACCATTTTCAACAGATGCAGCTGGAGGTGTAACAATTCCTGATTTTATTGAATATGTTTTCAATGAAGGAGTTTCAAAGGATGATGCAATAAAATATTGGTACGGAAAAGGTGGTATTACTGCTCACCTTGGAGTGAATTCGATTAAGGATACTCTTTCGATGGTAAATAACGGAGATAATAAAGCAAAACTAATTTTAGATGCTATGTGTTATCAAATTGCAAAAGCAATTGGAGCTCTATATGTAGCTAATAAAGGAAAAATTGATGCAATTATTATTACAGGTGGTGCAGCAAGAGCTGAATTTATTATAGACAATTTAAGGAATTATATTTCCTTTCTTGGGAAAATTATTGTTTATCCAGGTGAGGAAGAACTCAATGCTATTGCTGAGAGTGTAATTCTCGCCTTAAAAGGGGAGCTTCCGATAAAAGAATATAATTAAGGTAAGTTATACAAATGTCAAACTTCAAGGTATTATTTTACTTTTTCATACAAATATTGATAAATACTATTTATATAGCTTATTCTTACTCAAAGATGTAAACTGTAATTAGTTTTAATATATTTCATCATATTAATGGATTTTTCAATATTAATTATAATGAAGTATTCAGCTCATAAAGATAATCCTCTTGAAGATTTCTTTCTACTTATATTAATATTATAAACCATTTGATTACAAAAGAGACAAAAAGCTCTGTAGTATATAACTAAAAATAATCCCCTGATTCTTTAAAGACAATCCTTGATTATCAGTTTGTGAAGCTGGGATTATAGAGTATTATTTTGTAGAATGTAAGTTATCATTATTTGATTCACTAACATTAGGAAAATTAACAAAATGTTTGAAAAACAAGAATTTGAATTGTATAATTGCTTCAAAATTGGAAGTTTTTTAATATGGAAAAAGAAAATTGCCTGATACTCCTAAAACCTGATTGTATAAGGAAGAAACTTGTGGGAAAAGTTATTTCCATGATTGAAGACTCTTTTCTTGATATAATTGCAATTAAACTTGTTATACCATCAAAGGAATTAATCGAGAAGCATTATCCAGACACGATTGAATGGCTTCGTAAATTAGGAATAAAAAATATAGAAAGTTATAAAAAAAGAGGTTTGGTTTGCGACACTGACCCAGAATCAATTGGTAGAAAAGTGCGAAGTGAGTTAATCAAATATTTAACAGGAAAACAAATTATAGCAATAATAATAAAGGGAGATAATGCTATAGCTCAAATGCGTAAACTTGCAGGTTCAACTGAGCCTATAAGTTCAGAACCATCAACAATAAGGGGTAAATACTCCACTGATTCTTATGAACTAGCTGATTTTTATAATAGACCCCTGGAAAATATTATACATGTTTCTGATAGCTGTGACTCTGCCAAAGAGGAAATTAAAATCTGGTTTCCAGAATTAAAAAATGAATAATATATCAAAGAATAACAAAATAAATCTCCTTATAATTACTGGTTTATCGGGTGCTGGTAAAACTCATTGCATTAAAATTCTTGAAGATTTAGGTTATTTTTGTGTTGATAATCTTCCACTTAAACTACTTTCTGGATTTGCATCTTTAGTAAAGGATCTTGGTAAAGATGAATCAAAACCTACTGCAGTAGTTGTTGATATAAGAGAAGGTAGTAATTTTGTTGAAAATTTATTCGATGCATTATCAAAGCTTGAAGAAGACAATATTACATATAGGATAATATTTCTCGAGGCAAACGATGAAATTTTAGTCAGAAGATTTTCTGAAACAAGAAGAAGACATCCATTATCTCGTGATGGTAGTATTCTAACTGCCATAATGCAAGAGAAAGCACTACTTGCATCCATTAGAGAGAAAGCTAATTTTATAATTGATACTTCTGACTTTACAGTCAAAGACTTAAGAGAAAAGTTGAATGCAATTTTATCATTGGTTGGCAATTCAGAAGAAGAAAATTTAACAGTAAACATAGTTGCTTTTGGTTTTAAAAGTGGTATTCCGATAGATGCTGATATTGTAATGGATGTTAGATTTCTTCCAAACCCATTTTATGAGAGTTCACTAAAGGATTTAAATGGGTTATCTGAAGAAGTTTCAAATTATGTTACTGAAAATGAAATTGGCAAAAATTTCTTAGATAAGCTATTATCACTTCTTCTTTTTATTCTCCCGCTCTATAAAAAAGAAGGTAAATCTCAAGCTACAATTGCTTTTGGTTGTACTGGTGGAAAACATAGGTCTGTTGCTATAGCAAATGCTGTAAAAAATATTCTTATTGCAAATGGTTATAAGGTGAATACCCTAAACAGAGACTTAGAATGAAAGATTTCTTTAAATCCTTAAAAAAATGGCTTGCTCCAGGAATGAACGTGAAGAGATGGATTCTTTTAATAACGTTAGGGCTTTTTCTTTTAGGTATTTCAATCCTTGCTATGGTAGATTTTACATACCTTGGGACCATAAAGCGATGGATAATAAATTTTCTCATTGATGTATTTGGTAAAAATAGACTATACACTCCTGACTGGCTCTCAGTGGTATTAGGTGTTACCGTATTTATAGTAAGCATTGTTCTTATAGTAATTGGTATAAGGCAATTATTATCATCCATTATTACTTCGCTTCTACCAGAAAGAGAAAAAGAAATTGCTGATTTAGTAAGAGCTTACAGGTTTAGAGAGAAGATGTTAAATGTAATAATAATAGGTGGAGGGACTGGAATATATCCTTATCTTCTTGCGTTAAAGGAGCTTCCATTTTCTCTATCTGCCATTGTAACAGTAGCTGATAGTGGTGGTAGCTCTGGGAGACTCAGGAAAGATTATTCAATTCCAGCACCAGGTGATATAAGAAGGGCTTTAATTGCTCTTTCTGAGCATAAACAATCTTATCTTGAAGAACTATTTAATTATAGATTTAAAAATGGATCTTTATCAGGTCATAATATTGGAAATTTAATGATTGCTGGCTTAACAGAGATAACAGGAGATTTTTCAGAAGCAATTTATCAGCTCAGTAAAATTTTATCTGTTAAAGGAAAGGTAATACCTTTTACTCTTGATAATTTAACTCTTTGTGCAGAGTTTAAAGATGGTGAAATCGTTTGTGGCGAAGCAGAAATACGAGAAGCAAGAAAAGAGATAAAGAGAGTTTTTTTTGATCCACCATACGCAAAACCACTTATTAGAGCTGTCGAAGAACTTGATAAAGCTGATATTATTTTAATAGGCCCTGGTAGCTTATACACGAGTGTACTTCCATCACTAATAATTACTCCAATAGCAGATATAATAGCAAGAAGCAGTGCTTTAAAAATTTACAGCGTTAATCTTATGACTGAAGTAGGTGAAACGGATGGATATTTTGTATCAGACCATATTAAAGCTCTTTTTGATAATACAGGAGAAAAGATTTTTGATTATGTTCTTGTAAATAATGGTGATATAAATGAAGAACTACTATCAAAATATGAGAAATACAACTCGTATAAAGTAAAGTTTGATCCTGAAGAGATAAGAAAGTTGAATGTCACTCCACTATTATATGATCTTGTAGAAAATGAAGTTGAAATTCATGATGAAGTAATCCGTCATTCGCCAGTAAAAGTAAAATCTGCAATTATTGAAATTGTTAATAAAATGAAATTTATTAGAGGCAAAAAGATAAAACTTTAAATAATTTCTTTTTAATTTCATTAAAACATCTCTTTGTATTTCTACCACAATAAGGCATGAAAATGTTGTCTATGATCCCTTTGTGTGCCTCTTGTATAACTAACAATTCAATCTTTTTACTAAATATAATTTTGGATAAATTATTTTCGGAGGAAGTTTTTCAATCTGTCTGTATAGTTAGATCTTTAAAGTTCAGAAGAGCTATTATTTCCATTCTTTTCTATATGATTAGAAAGAATCATTTGTGAGTCTCTCAATTACTTTCTTCTTTAAGTTTATTATCTGGTTAGGATGAATATGTAAAAAAATTCACCTGTTTTTGAGGAACATTTTAACTATATAAAAGTATTTTCTTTCTTAACAAGTCTTTTCTTATATAGCAAAATAAACAAAATAAGTTAAAACACGATACAATATGACCCTCTAAGAAATAGAGTTAGAAATAATGGTGTGTTGGAAAGAAAGGCTTTAAGTCCATTTTATATGAAGAGAAGAAAGAGAATGCTCTATTTCTGACTTAATAAAGTTAAGCTTTTCTTCTGTTCTTGCTTCACATCTCACAATTATTTCGGGTGCAGTGTTAGATGCTCTAATTAATCCCCAGCCATCATCTATTTGAGCTCTTACTCCATCAATGTCTAATATTTTATATTTAGAAGCAAAATAAGCTTTTGCCCTCTCTACTAAATCAAATTTTTCTTTATCGGTTGTTTTAACTCTTATCTCAGGAGTTGAATAAACTTTTGGCAAGTCCGAGAGCATTTCACTAATAGATTGATTAGAGTTTGAGAGAATGCGTATCAACCTCAGTGCAGCATACACAGCATCATCGTACCCAAAATATTCATCTTTAAAGAATATGTGCCCTGACATTTCTCCAGCTAAAATTGCACCTATTTCTCTCATTTTTGCTTTCATTAATGAATGTCCTGTTTTGTACATAATTGGGACTCCACCAAACTTTTTTATTTCATCATAAAGAAGTTGCGAGCACTTCACATCAAATAGTATTTTAGCACCTGGATGTCTTTTTAGTACATCTCTCGAAAAAAGTATCATTATAAAATCTCCCCAAACAATACCTCCTTTTTCGTCAACAACTCCTAATCTATCTCCATCACCATCAAGACTAATTCCAACATCATAATCTCCACTTTTGATTTCTTTAATTAAATCTTTAAGATTTTCTTCTTTAACTGGATCGGGAAAGTGATTTGGAAATGAAGGATCTGAATCACAGTATAATTTTTTAGTATCGATCGAAAAACTCTCAAAAATTTGTGGAGCAAATAAAGATGCTGTTCCGTTTCCGCAATCAAGAACAGCTTTAATCTTTTTATTACCCAAACTCAATATAGAGTGCAGATGAGAATTATATGCATTAAAAATTTCTACATTTTCGACTTTACCTAAATGTCCTCTTTTCCTAAAAGCTTCTTTCTCAATGATGTAAAGAATTTTCTTTATTTCTTCTCCATAAATTGTAGATTCGCCGAGTTGAACTTTAAATCCATTATATTCAGAAGGATTATGACTGGCTGTTATCATAATACCAGCATCTATATTTAGGTTTTTAGTAGCGAAGTAAAAAATTGGCGTAATGACTGTTCCTATATCTATCACGTCTAAACCAGCATTCAAAAATTCTTCCAAAAGTATATCCCTTATATGATCAGAAGAAAATCTATTATCACGTCCAATAATTAACTTATCTTTGCCATTTTCTATAAAATAAGTTGCAAATGCCTTTCCTAACATAGATATCACATCATCTGTTAAATCTACTGAAATTATACCCCTAATATCATATTCGCGGAAAATGCTATTATTTATATTTACCATACAACAGACTCCTTATCTATATTTTTTTAGTTTTTCGTTTTCTAATTTTGAAACAACTTTTCTAATATCCTGGATTTTATCCTTATGACATATTAAAACAGCGTTATTGGAGCTTGCTATGACTAAATCTTTAACTCCAACAGTTGCAATTAAGTTATCATCTGAGTAAATTATTGAATTACTGGTATCGATTCCGATATATTCACCTTTAATTAGAATATTTCCAGAAGCATCCTTATCAATGATATTTTCAAACGAGAGCCAATTACCTAAGTCATCCCAACCTATGTCAACTTCCAAAGTGTAAATTTCATCAATATTTTCCATTACTCCATAATCTACTGAAATTTTAGGAAATGCTTCATATGTTTTCTTTATTTCTTCAGGATTATTAGTTTTCAGTATAACATCTTTAATTCCATCATAAATATGAGGAAGACAGATTTTAAATTTATCAATAAAGAAAGAGGCTTTAAAAACAAACATTCCGCTATTCCATAAATACTTCTCAGATTGGACATATTCTTTAGCTTTCGTCAAATTAGGTTTTTCAACGAATTTAATAGCTTTATAAACCTTGTAAGGAAATTTACCAAAAGGACTCTCATCCTTTAATATATATCCATAATTAGTTTCAGGTCTTATGGGTTTTATACCAAAAGTAACTATACCTTCAGTTTTAGACAGGAAATCAAAAGCATTAAACATCTCTTTAATAAATCGATCTTCATTCAATATTATGTGATCAGCTGGAAGAACAGTTATAATATCATCTCCTTCTTTTTCTAATAAAAGCATTACACTATAACCTAAACAAGGAGCAGTATTCCTGCCAACAGGTTCAGCAATTATATTATTTTCTGAAATTTCAGGAACAAGTTCCATTATCTTGTTTGAAAAATTTTCAGTAGTTACAATGTAAATTCGCTCCTTAGAGACAATTTTTTTTGCTCTATCATAAGTATACTCTAAAAGTGTTTTGTTTCCGTAAAGCTTTAAAAATTGTTTTGGCATATCCTTTCTACTAACAGGCCAAAAACGCTCTCCCACTCCACCAGCCATTATTATTACGCTCGGCATATCAGTCTCCTTTCATCTTTATAAGAAAAAATTTATCATTGTTATTTCCTCTAATTTTATATTTCCCATGATCTGCAGTTATTAATATAGTTTCATATTTATTAATCAATTCATTAGAAATAATCAAACTGTTATTTAAGGGAATTATAATATTAAAAGAATTTCCACTTGTGTTGAATTCAATTTCACAAGATTTACCTATTTCAATTGTCTCAGCAGTAAATGTTGGAAATACAAGGTTAACTTTTTCTGAACCTTTAATTAATTTCAAATTATCTTGGAAATTTATTACTTTCAAAGCCTTCTCTATATCTAACTTTCTCGGTTTACCATCTAAGTCCATTCTTCCCCAATCAAAAATTCTGTAAGTCAAGTCTGAATTCATTTGTATTTCTAATAAAGTTATTTCAGGTCCAATAGCATGAACTACACCCGGCTTGATCAAAACCCAATCATTCTCACTAACATCTACATAGTTAAGGATTTCATTAAAAGATGAATTATTTATTAAACTTATAAATTCTTCTTTGGTAACTTTTTTCTTGAGTCCACAGACAATTTTTGCATTTTTTTCTGTTTCCAAAAAAAACCACATTTCGGTTTTTCCCCAGGGTTCAGATTCAGTTTGAATAGCAAATTTATCATCAGGGTGAACCTGAATAGAAAGCCAATCCGAAGTAGAAATGTATTTAATAAGTATAGGAAATCTTGGTAGCGGAAATCTATTTCCAAAAATCATTTTTGGAAATTTCTTAGAAAAATCTGATAAAGTTATTGAATTAAAATTTATTATTTTATTTTCACTTCCGATCATCCATAATTCACCAATATTAGCTTCATTAAATCCAAAATTTTTAAAAAAATTGCTTTTCCCCCATATTACTTTTTTGGGTATTGGTAAAAATCTTAGTAACATTATAAATTGATTTTAGCAAGTTTATTTGACAATATCAATTGTTAATTTATATTTTATAAGAAAAAAGATTAATTTTCTTTTTTATATAGTTTAGGAAAGGGGAATTTGATAAATGCCTTTAATTGAAGTTAAAGATTTATGCACAAATTTCTATACTATGGACGGAGTAGTAAATGCTGTAGAAAACGTTAGTTTTTCCATAGACGAGGCTGAAACATTAGGACTTGTCGGAGAATCAGGATGTGGTAAATCTGTTACTTCACTATCTATTTTGAGGCTGATTGCAACTCCACCAGGAAAAATTGAAAAGGGGGAGATTTTATTAAATGGCCAAAATCTTCTTGAATTAGATGAAGAAAAAATGCGAAAGATTCGAGGTAACAAAATCTCAATGATCTTTCAAGAACCAATGACATCTCTTAATCCAGTTTTTACTGTTGGCTTTCAAGTTAGTGAAGTATTAATTAATCATCTTGGTTTAAATGAATTAGAAGCAAAGAAGAAGGTTATAGACCTTTTTCACTCAGTGGGAATACCAGATCCAATGAGAAGATATGATAATTTTCCTCACCAAATGAGTGGAGGAATGAAGCAAAGAGTCATGATAGCTATGGCTTTAGCATGTAATCCTCTTCTTCTCATAGCCGATGAGCCAACCACAGCTCTCGATGTAACTATACAAGCTCAAATACTTGAATTAATGAAAGATATTAAGAAAAGAACAAATATGTCAATTTTATTAATAACACATAATTTAGCAGTTGTTGCTGAAATGGCTGATTCAATCGCAGTTATGTATGCAGGGAGAATTGTAGAATATACAAATGCTAAAGAAATGTTTAAAAATCATTTACATCCTTACACTTGGGGACTTCTTCACTCTATACCGAGAGTAGACAAACCAAAGACTGACGAACCACTTCCAATAATTGAAGGGGTTGTTCCTAACCCCTATCATATGCCCCCTGGGTGCAAGTTTAACCCTCGATGCTTTAATGTAAAAGATAAATGCAGAACGATGGAACCACCTCTTGAGGAAGTCAATAAAGGACATTTTGTTAGATGCTGGTTCCCTGTAAATGAGAAAGTAAGTTAAGGAGTTAAAAATGGAAAAAGAAATATTATTGCAAGCTGAAAATGTTATTAAATATTTTCCAATTTATGGAGGAATTTTAGGTAGAAAAATTGCTGACGTGAAAGCGGTTGATGATATTTCCATTAAAATTAGAAAAGGCGAGACATATGGTCTGGTTGGTGAATCTGGATCAGGTAAAACAACTGCTGGAAAAACATTTATAAGGCTTTATGAACCCACAAAAGGAAAAATATTTTTTAATGGTGAAGAGATAACAAAATTAGAGGGCGAAGCCCTCAGAAGAATGCGACGTAATATGCAGATTATCTTTCAGGATCCATATGGTTCATTAAATCCACGAATACCTGTAGGAGATATTATTGGTGAACCATTAGTAGTCCACGGAATAAGAAAAAGAAAAGAAATTGAGAGAAGAGTAAAAGAAATGATGGAGATAGTTGGTTTACGCCCGGAATATTTAAAGAGGTATGCTCACGAATTTTCTGGTGGTCAGAGACAAAGAATTGGTATAGCAAGAGCACTAATTTTAAATCCTGCTTTCATTGTTTGCGATGAACCAATATCTGCCTTGGATGTTTCTATACAGTCACAAATAATTAACCTACTTCAGGAATTACAGAAGAAATTTAATTTGACTTACCTTTTTATAGCTCATGATTTAGCAGTTGTAAGACATATGTCTGATACAGTTGGTGTTATGTATCTTGGAAAATTAGTTGAAGTTGCACAAAATGAAGAATTATTTACAAATCCGCTTCATCCATACACTCTTGCGTTATTAAATGCTGTACCAATTCCAGATCCAGAAGCTATAAGGAAAAGAGAAATTATATTAGGAGATATACCCTCTCCAATAAATCCACCATCAGGATGTAGGTTTAGAACACGATGCCCTCAAGCAATAAAAGAATGTTCTGAAACCATTCCTCCTCTAATAGATTATGGAAATAATCATCTTGCTGCATGTATCAGAATAGGTAAATTTTAAATTTTTTTAGATAATATTTGGAGGTTTAAAAATGTTAACTCCGCTCGAGCTTTCTAAAAAAGCTTTTAAAACTACTTTAGTTGGTGGATATGATAAAGAAGACGTTAATAATTTCATAAAAAGTGTAAGAAACGACTATGAAGAACTCTATAAAAGTGTTATAGATATGCGGGAAGAAATAAATAGATTAAATTCCGAGCTCGAACGTTATAGAAGTACTAGTGAACAATTACAAAAGGCTTTAACTCTCGCACAAAAAACAGCTGATGATATTAAACTTGCAGCTGATAGGCAAGCAGATTTAGTTATAATGCAAGCAAACATAAAAGCAGAACAAATTAAGAATGAAGCAAAAGAAAAGTTAAAATTATTAAGTGATCACTACACACAATTTAGTTCTGAGTTTAGTGCCTACCTTGAAACTTTTATGAAATTACTTAAAAAGCTTGATGATAAATTCGATGCAATCACAAGTTTGAATATTGAAGAGAAAGGTTTAGAGTCATCACAACTAAATGAACCAGGTAGCCAAGAGGAAGAACAAGACTAACAAAAACCTCTTCTGGTTAAATATATTAATTGTATTTGCGGTTATATTTCTTGACAGAATAACGAAACTTCTCGTTCTAAACCTTAATAACAATTTAAAATTATTTTCATTTCTTGAAATAATATTTGTAAAAAATGAAGGAATTGTTTTTGGGCTTTTTTCTAATAATAATTTAAATAATATATTTATCATAACTTCCATCATATCGCTAATTATCATTTTAACATTTTATAGATATGCTAAAAACAGTCCTTTAACTTATTTTCTTTCTATGATATTAGGAGGAGCTATCGGTAATATAATTGATAGAATTCTCTATGGATATGTGATAGATTTTATAAAAGTCGACTCTTTTTATGTATTCAATATAGCTGATGCATCTATAACAGTGGGAACTATTTTACTAATTATTTATATTCTATTTTATGAAAAAGAATTCAAAATTATTTGAAATATCCCAAGAAGATTCCAGCGAGAGAATCGATTCATATTTAAGTAAAAAACTGAATATACCACGCAATAAAATACTCTTACTTATAAAGGATAATATGGTAAAAGTAAATTCTATCAATGTTAAACCCTCCTATAGAATAAAAAAAGACGATCAAATAAGTGTTGAACTACTTAGTAGAGAAATTAATGAAATAAACCCAGAAAACATTCCCCTAGATATAGTTTATGAAGATAAAAACTTAATAATTATAAACAAGCCAAGAGGCATGCTTACTCACCCAACGCCAAAAGTCAAAAGTGGGACTTTAGTAAATGCTCTACTTTATTACACTAAAAATTTATCTTTAGATTTTGGAGTTGAGAGAGCTGGCATAGTACATAGGCTTGATAAAGATACTTCAGGACTACTTATTATTACTAAAAATAGCGAAACACATAATTATATAGCAAAACTTTTAAAAGAAAGAAAAATAGAAAAGCGTTATCTCGCACTTGTATATGGCAATATTAATGAAAATTTTGCAAGGGTTACATTACCTTTAATAAATGATCATAGAATGAGACGCATTAAAGTATCAAATACTGGAAAATTTGCACTGACTGATATAAGTGTTAAAGAAAGATTCGGTGATTATACTCTTTTGGACATAAGAATACATACAGGAAGGACTCATCAAATTAGAGTACATCTATCTTATATAGGGCACCCTGTAGTGGGGGATACTGTTTATGGGTTTAGAAATAGGGACGAAGATATAAGAGGTCAATTATTGCACTCCTACAAATTGAGTTTTGTGCTACCAACCTCAAGAGAACTCTCTACTTTTATTGCTCCATTACCAATAGAATTTTCTAATTTTCTTAATAGATTAAAGAATAAACCACCTAATAACGAATCGCATTTTACTAAATAAATTTTATAATCATTGTATTTTGACTTAAAATAATGATTAGATACAATTTTAAATAAAAACATATAATTAACTGGAAGACTTTAAGAGATTATAAAATGCAAGTGGTAGGAAAAAAATCAGATAAAATAAAGGTCATAGCAAGAAATAAACGCGCTGAATATTTATATACAATATTTGATAAATGGGAGGCTGGTATTGTTTTATCTGGGGCAGAGGTTAAAGGTGTAAGAGAAGGTAAAATTGCTTTTAAAGATAGTTATGTTGAACCGATAAATAATGAACTTTATATAGTTGGGCTTCATATATCACCCGTAAATACTTTGTTAAAAATTGATCCTGATAGAAAAAGAAAACTTTTATTACATAGGCGAGAAATAAATAAAATAATTGGCAGAATAACAGAAAAGGGTTATACAGTTATCCCTCTATCCATTTATATTAAAAACAATTTAGTCAAAGTACAAATTGGGCTTGCAAAAGGGAAAAGGAAATATGATAAAAAAGAGAAAATTAAGCAGAGAGATCTTGATAGGGAGATGAGAATTTTAAAATGGTAGGTGAATCAAAATTATGAAGAAATTCTTACTAAGGGTCATTTCCATTTTATGTATTGTTATTATATCATTTCCTGTTATTTGTTCATTTCAATATAATATCGTTGAATGCGAGACTTTAAAATATGCGGTTATTACTCCAAAAGTTAATATCAGAAATGCCCCATCTTTATCAGCAGATGTAGTTTTTGTCATCGAAGAAAAAGGAGAATTTTTAATAACAAGAGAAATGAATGATGTTGAAGGCAAATTGTGGTACAAAATTAAATTAAGAGAAAACCTCGAAGGATTTGTTGCTTCATGGGTAATAGACAGAGTTAAGACTGTTCAAACAGAGACAGAAGTAAAAGGAAAATTTGCAATAATTGAAAGTGGTGTAAGAATACGTAGAGAGCCTTCAACTGATTCAGAGATAAAGCTTGTAGTAAAAGAGAGAGTTGAAAAAGAGATATATGCTGAAATAAAAGATTCACAAAATCAGTTATGGTATAAGATTAAACTTAACGATGGTTCTTTTGGGTGGGTAGCATCCTGGGTAGTTGAAATAAAAGTTAGTGTAGAAGACAAAAAAAGTGCCAGTACAAAATTAATTATTGTCGACCCCCCAGTAAATTTAAGAAAAGGTCCTGGTCTTAAACATGAAATAGTCGCGACTATTACTAGTCATCTTGAAACAAGAGGAATATATGAAGCAAAAGATGAATTCGAAAAAATTTGGTATATGATTAAACTTCCAAATAGCGTAGAAGGGTGGATTGCATCTTGGGTGGCCACAGTGAAAGAGTATAGTGAAGAAAAAACTCCAGTATCTGATAAAGTTGCTATTATAGATCCAATAGTAAATATACGTGATGCCCCAAGCATTCAAAGTAAAATTATCGCAGTTATTGAAAGCAGAAGTGAATTCCCAATACTTAATCAAGGAAAAGATGTTAATGGAAAAATATGGTACGAAATAAAGCTTTCAAATAGCACTGGATGGGTAGCTTCTTGGGTTATACAAGTAAAAAGTAATAAAGGTGAAGCAGAAACAAATGATTCAGTTAATGTCCGTAAAGGACCTGGAACGAATTTTGAAAAGCTTTTTGAAATGCCTGCTAATTCAGAAGTTACAATATTAGGGAGTGCTTATATTTCAAGTGGTGAATACTGGCTTGCCATACAATCACAAGGGAAAAAAGGTTGGGTGTTAAGTTCATTAATATCATCAATAAAAAAAGATAACCTTGTAAGCATTGAGAAAGTTGGGGTTACTTTTTCAATTCCACATAATATTATTATTGAAGTTTTTGAAGGTCCGGATAAAAGTTATAAAAGAAAGGGTACACTTGACTCTAAATTTGGTGTTATAACAATTGTAGGAGTTGCCAATAATTTACAGAACGAATTGTGGTATCAAATAAAGGGCTCTAAGTTTGATGAATCATGGGTTGATAGCCTGAGTATTATTTCATTTCTTGAAGTTAAGGAATATAAACAACATAAAATAACAAGTTTATCTTGGGCTATAAAAACCAAAGGTATTACTCTATCTATTGCTTTTGACGAAGACGATACCTATGAATTCAATAATTTTATTTTGGATAATCCTTTAAGGTTTGTGATTGATATCAAAAACTCAATTTTATTTCAAAAAGATTACTCCGAAGAAATAAATAAAGAAAGTATTACAAAAGTAAAAGCATCACAATTTTCTGTAAATCCAAATATAGTTAGAATTGTTCTCGATCTTGAAAAAAATCTTTCTTATGTTGTGACAAAAGAAAAAGGCAAACTTGTAATAGAGCTTACTGACTATTCTGAATACTCAGGACCCAGACTGTTTATTGGAGGAGTAGAGATTGAGAATAATTTACTTCTAAAAAACTACAATAATGTACTCTATGTTCCCCTATACATTTTTTCAAATATGACAGGTGGAATAATTTCCTGGGAAGAAAAAAGCAAGGAAGCAATATTTAAACTTTACAACAAAGAATATAGATTTAAACCAGATGATATGTATGTTTTCATAAAAGGTCCGGAACATGAGAGTAGACTTGAAATTAATAATCCTATTACTATTATTAATGATACTCTTTATATAAGTGTTTCTGATTGTAGTAAGATTTTTTCCCTTACATATAGTAACTTTAACAATCTTCACTATCTTGACAATAATATAACTGGAATTTCTGTAAATAAAGCGAAGGAAGGAAAAATATTAACATTAGAATATGCTTTACCAGTTAAAATTGAATTAAAAGAAAATGATAATATCCTTAATGTTATCAACAAAAATACAATATTAGGCAATTCAATAAAAATTCCTGATGATGAAGTTTTATTAAAAATTATTTCGAACAAAAGAAATCTTAACCAGCAAGCTGAGTCGATAATACAGCTAAATATTTCTAAATTTCCAAGATATGAATCAGCATTTCTCTACAATAACCATCAGCTGATAATGACTTTAAAATCTGGAAAGAGTAAGGGTATAGACGGCAAATTAATCATTGTTGATGCGGGACACGGTGCTTTTTCGGAAGATGGATATTATGATACTGGTGCTATTGGACCGACAGGTCTTCTTGAAAGTGTTGTTAATTTAAAAATAGCCATAAAACTGAAAGAATTACTTGAAAAAGAAGGCGCAAAAGTAATTTTAACAAGGGAAAAAGAACAAGACAAAAGTAGTCCAACTCTCGAAAAAAGAATTGAGGATGCAAATAAAAGTGGAGCAGATCTATTTATTTCGATTCATCAAAATGCATCTGTAGAACAAAAAGCAGGCGGTACTGAAGTTTATTATTATAATGACAGTTCTTCGCCTATTGCACAGTTTATTTTAGATACATTGTGCTCTAAAATTGGTCTTGTCTCTCGTGGAGTTAAAAAGAGAGGTTTTGCTGTAGTGCAAGAAATAACAGTTATGCCATCGATTCTTGTTGAATGTGCATTTATATCAAATCCAGCAGAAGAAAAATTACTTGGAAGTGATAGTTTTATAAATTTAATTGCCGAAGGCTTGCTTGCAGGAATTAAAAAGTTTTTTGAAAGTTAAAAAAGCATAAAATTTATAATATTACTGAATATTTAAAAAATGATTAAAATATTATGCATGCGCCTATAGCTCAACTGGATAGAGCGACGGTCTACGGAACCGTAGGTTGCAGGTTCAAATCCTGTTAGGCGCAGTTAGCTCATCAAATCTAACAAATCTAATTTTCTATAATTTAACTTATCCCATTTAAACCATGAATCCAATGCTCTTAAAAATGGAGTAAAAAATTGGGAAAATGTTTTCTTTTAAAGAAAAAGTTTTTACGGATAAACTATTCATTTGGAAAGGATATTTTGAACATTATCTCATTAACATATCATTGCATTTCTGCCACAATAATGCATGAAAATAACTCTAATCTTTTTCTTATGCCTCTTATATATATAACAATACAATTTCTTTACTAGATATAATTTGAATTTATTATTTTCGGAGGAATAATTGCCAACAGTTATATTAAATACTAAAATTCTATTTGTATAATTAACAAAAAAGGAGGTAAATTATGAAAAGAGTTTTTTTATCTTTATTAACGGTGATAATTTTAATATTTAGTTTACTTACATTTAATACTCAATCCACCTTTGCATCAGAGGAAGAGGATTTAGTTTCAAAAGTTCTTTCTGAAGTTAACATAAAAAAAGAAAACCTTAAATATTCTGATTCAGCCATAAATAGGCTACCAAGGGACCCATTCAGGCTACCCTTTTTTGACGATAAACTAAAAGATCCGATTAATACACCTACTTTTCTTAAATCAAATGCCTCGTACTTGCTTGCTAACGCCAATTCTTTGAGAAATCTTATCTATTACTCCTCATTAAGACTTGGATACAGCAATTCCTCATTTCCTGAATATGACATTGATTATTCATATAAAATCGTTGAAAATAATCCTCTTCTTTATGCTATATCAGAGATTTATACATTCTCGGGCAAACCTATGTCAAATTGGAGTTTTGAATATTTAAAGAAAGAAGTAGAGAAAATACCAGTAGAACTCCAGAAGGAAATTGCTAAGATTTTGTATGCTTCAATGGACTTTAATATTTTTAGAGATGCAGCATTTAACGAAATTGATAAGTCTGAACTTGTAAAAGCTTTTAATAATCCAGCAGCTTTATTTACAGATGATTCTTTTGATTCTTTAACCTACAATATTGCCTTAAAGTGTGATTACTCACTATTATTTTATGGAGGAGTCCAGCTTACAAATACCATTGATAAATCTTTAACCGAAATAAAAAAGCTTAGTCTCCCCAAAGATCTTGCTTTTAGCTGGAATACTCCTTTAGGCAGGATAATTCTTAAAGGTACTGATAATGATGAATATTATTACAGCAATGTTTTATTCCTGCTTGATGCAGGTGGTAATGATAAATATTTAAATGGTGCGGGAGTAAATTCATCTTTCTTTAATCCGGTATCAATTTGCATTGATTTTTCTGGGAATGACACATACGAAACAAAAACTGACATTACTAACTCTCAAGGCGCTGGTGTTTTTGGGGCAGGAATTCTTTTAGACTTTGATGGAGACGATAATTATAAATCAAGTGATTACTCACAGGGTTTTGGTTGTTTTGGAATTGGTATATTAAAGGACTTTTCTGGTAATGATACATACAATTCGAATGTTCTCTCGCAAGGTGCAGCTCTTTATGGTATTGGACTGTTAATCGATACTGATGGCAATGATATATATAATGCTTATCTTGCTTCTCAGGGTTTTGGTTTCTCAAAGGGTTTTGGTGCATTAATTGATACTAAAGGAAATGATAGTTATGTTGCAAACGATGAAAATATAATCTATCCTTCCGCTCAAACTACGGAGCATAATACAAGCCTCTGTCAAGGATTTGGTTTTGGAAGAAGAGCAGATTTATCCGATGGGAAAAATATGTCAGGAGGTTTTGGGCTTTTAATTGATGCCTCCGGAGATGACGCTTACTCTTGTGGTGTATTTGGACAGGGTTCAGCATATTGGGCTGGAACTGGAGTTCTTTATGATGGAGATGGAGCAGACACTTACAAAGGAATATGGTATGTGCAGGGGGGAGTAGCTCACTTTGGTATAGGCTTACTTCTCGACGAGAAAGGAAACGATTCATATGATGCCTTAATAAATATGGCACAAGGGGCTGGACATGATTTCTCTATAGGATATTTGATTGATAAAGAAGGGGATGATAAGTATGTGGCTCCAAACTTGGCTCTTGGTGGTGGCAATAGCAATGGAATGGGCTTCTTTGCAGATTGTGGAGGAAATGATACATATACAATACGAGAAAATGCTCAAATTGTACTTGGGAAGGCTGCTCTTGAGAGTCAACTAAAAGGAAGCTGGAGAGAAGCTGAATTTACATTTGGATTGTTCATTGATAGAGGTGGAACGGACAACTATAATGTAGACTTTGCTAAGGACAATACAATATGGACTTATAAAACAGATATAGAAACAGTTTTAGGTGGTGGTATAGATTCAGAAACTGGTAGCCTTAGTGGTTTTGTTCCTTAATGATACAAATGTTTCGCATTTTAATTAAAGAATAGTACTCTTTAAATGAAAGGAGGTGAAGTTTATGAAGATTGATTTTTTAGTTTTAGCTGGGGGTGGTAATCCAGATTGGACTGAAAAAGAGTTTAGCGCTGAACATAAAAATCTCATAGATATTTGTGGGAAACCATCGATTTCTTATGTTTTAGATGCTATTAAGAATTCCAAGAATGAGGGTAGTATAATCCTTGTTGGGACTTCCATTCTTGAGAAAGCAGGCTTTTCTAATTGGGTGGACAAGTTTATTGGGGTTGAACCTAACCAATCATTGGCTGAAAATGTTAGAATTGGTGAAAAAGCAGCAACAGGAGATTTTATTGTCATAATGGGTGGAGACATACCAGGAATAACACATGAGACTATAAATGCAATAGTTGACAATATCAATAATTATTCAAATTACGAATTTATCGTATTCGTTGTTACAAAAGATGAAATAGAAAGAAAGTTTCCTGGCTCAAAGAGAACTTATGGAAGGATTAAGGAAGGTCTATCTAAGGTAGGCAATCTTTTAGCCATAAGGAGAGATTCTCTTCCTAAGCTCGATCCTCTAATTGATAAATATACTGCTGGCAGAAAGAGCTTAATAAGTCTCGCATTTAGTTTTGGTATATTTAATATTATAAAGCTACTTATTACAGGCTCTACCTCAATACCTGACCTTGAGAAGATTTTCTTAAAGACTACGGGATTAAATGCAAAAGGTATCGTATTCCCTTATGGTGAAATAGGTGTTGATATAGATAAACCATCCGATGTGTATGATATACGAAATTACTATTCAAGGAGATTAAATCAATGAACTTATTCCAGGCTTTAATTCTCGGTGCAGTACAGGGGCTTACAGAATTCCTTCCTGTAAGCAGTTCTGGCCACCTGGCACTTATTCAAATATTAATGAATCTAAAGAATGTTCCACTTTCATTTGATATTTTATTACACATAGGCACACTGTTTGCAGTTTTAATTTTCTTAAGAAAAGAGTTATTGCTAATAATAAAAGGCTTTTTTACTCTTAAGAAAGATGCTCTCATACTTGTATTGAAAATAATTATAGCTTTAATACCAGCTGCTATAGTTGGTTATTTATTCAATGATAAAATAGAAGCCCTATTCTCTCAACCAAAAGCTTTAGGTTTTGCATATTTTGGAACAGCTTTAATTCTATTTTTAACGGTATTCCTAAAAAGTGAAAAAAAGAACATAAAAACAATAACATTTTTAGATGCTCTTATAGTTGGCATTTTTCAATCCCTTGCACTTGTTCCGGGATTTTCTCGGTCAGGTTTTACTCTTTTCTCTGCTTTACTTGTAGGGATGAATAAAGAAGATGCACTTAATTTTTCATTTATACTCTCAATTCCTGCAATAATTGGTGCATTTATATTTGAGCTTTTATCGGCAGAGCCTGCAGGTTCTCTATATATTTCATCAGGATTAAACATATCAGCATTCATTATCTCTCTAATTACTGGTCTAATTGCTATATATTTACTCCGTACCGCTCTTAAAAAATCAAAACTTTATCTTTTTGGTTTATACTGTCTAATTTTAGGAATAATAATATTGATGATATTTTAACATTTGGAGGTTATAAGATTTAAAATAAAATGCTTTGTCAAATATGTAGAAAAAAAAGAAGTAGCGGACATATTGTTCAGATTGCTTTCGGGAGAAAGTATATTGACCTATACGTCTGCGAAGATTGTGCTAAGGCACTCCTCGAAAATGCTGGAATTAATTTAGATGAGGCTGAATCATTCTCATTTGGTGACTTTTTAAAATTCTTCTTTTCAACAATGGAGCTTGATTCAAGTGACGCTCAAACTTGTCCTGTTTGCGGAAGCAGTTTTTCTGATTTTCAGAGAAAAAGTCTTTTAGGGTGTAGTAACTGTTATAATGTTTTTAAAGCTAAACTTGAACCAATAATAATAAACTATCAGGGATCTAACAAACACATTGGGAAAGGTTCGCATTACAAGGAAGAAACTCCTATTTTAAAAGAAAATAAACCTAAAAAAGAGCCTCAGCCAGAACTTGAGACTTTAAAAAAAGAGCTTAAAAAAGCTATTAATGAAGAAAGATACGAAGATGCTGCAACCATAAGAGATAAAATAAAATCACTCGAAAAAAACAGTAAAGATGTCAGAAATAGTTGAATCATTCTTGATTAAACCTCCATCCTGGAATATAAGTTCAAACGGAGTAACTCTTAGCAGTAGAGTTAGACTGGTTAGGAATTTAAGCGAGTTTCCTTTTGCAACTTCAGCTAATTTAATTCAGAAAAAATCAGTTAGAGAAAAGGTATTTTCAACCTTAGAGAGTTATTTTAAAAGCGCAGGCATAAATGTAGACTTTATTGAAGCAGAAACACTAACAGAAAGAGATATTAATATTCTTTTAGGCTTACGCTTAATTAATTATTCTTTTAGTAAAGATTTAAAAGGGAAGGGTTTATGTTTAAGTAAAGATGGCAGCATTTCCATAGTTATTAATGAGGTTGACCACATAAAAATACATATTTACTCTGAGAATTTAGCTTTTGAAAAAATCTATTCTAAGGCAAACTCAATTGATGATTATTTAATTGAAAACCTAAATATTTCATTTTCAGAGGAGCTTGGATTTCTAACTGCCTGTCCAACAAATATTGGTACAGCACTTAGAGCTTCATCAATTCTACATATCCCATCTATAGTCACTACAGGGGAGATTAACGATATTGCAAAATTCTTAGGGAGAAAGGATATTATGATAAGAGGTTTATTTGGTAATGAAGAAGGCTTAGGGGATGTTTTTCAACTGAGCAACACAGAAACACTCGGCAAAACTGAAGAAGAAATAATCGGAGAAGTATATAATGTATCAGAACAGTTAATCAAAAGAGAAGAAGAGCTGAGAAATAAATTGGTCTCAACTTCTCCTGAAGAAGTTCAAGATCGGATCAATAAATCACAAGGAATTATAAAATACGCAAAATTTTTATCTTTGCACGAAGCTTTTGAGATAATCTCATTATTCAGAATGGCAAAACTTGCTGGATTACTTCCAGAAATTGAATTAGAGAAAATTAACACTGCACTTTTAAAGATTAGTCCTGAAATGATAAAAGCTATTGATCCTAAGATTAAAACCACTCAAGAGGAAAACAAATTAAGAGCTGAGATATTAAAACAAATTTTAAATGAAGAATAAAGAGTTTTACACCTGTAGCAATTGTGGCTACATTTCACCAAAAGAGCTTGGTAAATGTCCTCAATGCGGAGAATGGAATACTTTTTTAAGGAAAGTTGAGCTTAAATCTGCCAATAAAAGAAAATTTGATAAAGATCTAGATATATATACTCTCAATAAATTAAGCAGTATTGAAAAAGAAAGAATCAAATTAGGTATAGAAGAATTTGATAGAATTCTCGGTGGTGGAATTGTTCCTGGATCTGTAATTCTTCTTGGCGGAGAGCCAGGAATAGGTAAATCCACTCTGCTTTTGCAGGTAGCGTATGCTCTCTGTAAAAATGGATATAAAGTTTTTTATGCTTCTGGGGAAGAGTCACCCTCCCAGATAAGCGTAAGAGCTAAAAGACTTGGAGTAAATTCAGATAACCTTTTAATCACGTTTGAAACTGAACTTGAATCCATAAATGAGCTTGTTTCAAGGGAATCCCCAGATTTTCTTATAATTGATTCAATTCAAACTGTTTACTCATCAGAAATCCCTGGAAGCGCTGGAAGTATTACTCAGGTCAGAGAGTCAACCAATTTTCTTATAAATCTCTCTAAGAGAAGAGAGCTTACAACCTTCATAGTTGGGCATGTCACAAAGGGTGGTGAAATTGCTGGACCAAAATTCTTAGAACATCTTGTTGATGTAGTGCTCTACCTTGAGGGTGATAAGCTTGGTATTGTAAGACTCCTAAGGGGAGAAAAAAACAGATACGGTGAAACAAATGATGTGGGTGTATTCTCAATGTGTAATGAAGGACTAATCGAAGTAGTTGACCCTACTGAATTATTTATCTATGAAAAGGAGCTTTCAGTACCTGGAACTATTATTTTCCCTTCTCTACAGGGTATGAGACCGCTATTCCTTGAAGTTCAGGCTTTATGCACGCAATCTTTTATACCTGTCCCGAGGAGAAATGTTACTGGATTTGACTTTGGTAGGACTATTATGCTTGTAGCAGTTTTAGAAAAGAGAAGTGGTATAAGGCTTGGTAATATGGATATATTTGTAAATCTAACAGGCGGAGTAAAGATAACTGAGCCAGCCGCTGATCTTGCTGTATCTCTCTCTATTGCATCTTCACTAAAAGATAAACCCATGCCTTCTGGCACTGTTGCATTTGGAGAAGTTGGACTTAGTGGCGAAATACGCCCTGTACAAAATGGTCAGAAAAGACTGAAAGAAGCTTTAAAGAGAGGCTTTAAGAGAATCATAGTTGATAAGAGCTCTTTAAGCGAAGATTTTGCGGATAATAATTCAATTATACCTGTAGAAAATATTAAAGAGGCAATTGAAGCAATATATTAAAATATAAACATTGCATCGCCAAAGCTAAAAAATCGATATTTCATATTTATAGCAAGTTCATAAGCCTCCAAAATCTTTTCCCTTGAGTAAAAGGAAGAAACAAGCATAATTAAGGTAGAAGAGGGTAAATGAAAATTTGTTATTAGAGCATCTACTGCTTTAAACTTATATGGGGGCTTAATAAATAAGTCAGTCCACTTTTCAGTGGGTATGATAAAACCGTTTTCAACAGAACTTTCTAATGTTCTACACACAGTTGTTCCGACTGCTACACATCTACCATGTTTTTTAATTCTTGTCTCATTAATTGTATCTGCAGCCTCTTTACTGATTATGGAGTATTCTTCATCCATTTTATGCTCTTCAATATTGGATATTTTTACAGGTTTAAATGTTCCTATGCCAATATGAAGGGTAATATAAACTACCTTTGTACCTTTTTCCTTTATACTATAGAGGAGTTCATCTGTGAAATGTAAGCCTGCTGTGGGAGCAGCAACTGAACCATTATTTCTTGCATAAACTGTCTGATAATACTCTTTAAATTTATCTGGATCAGTTTTAATGTAGGGTGGGAGAGGAGTTTTACCTATTTTATTAAGAATATCAATAAAGCTATAATTTTTGTCCCAATCAAACTCAATAACACGCTCACCATCACTTTTTACATCCACTACTCTTGCTTCAAGCTCGTTTGAAGGATGAATTAATCTTAATCCAGCATTTATGCCTCTCCCTGGCTTTACCATAGTGGTCCAGCAATTTTCTGATAGCATTCTCGTAAGAAGAATCTCTACCCTTCCACCTGTTTGAGCCTTTTTCATAAAAATCCTTGCGGGAAAAACTTTTGTGTCATTAAGGACAAGAACATCATTCTCCGTTAAATAGTTAACAATATCTTTAAACTTTCTGTGCTGGATATCGCCATTTTCTCTATTTATTACCATTAATCTTGCTTCATCTCTTTTTAATGAGGGCTCCTGTGCAATTAATTCTTTTGGTAAATCATAATAGAAATCTTCTTTATTCATTTCTTTCTGAGTATCTCCCTGATCTCCTCTAACCTCTTTTTAATTTCTTTTTCTTTGCCAGCATCTTTTGGATTGTAGAAAATTTTATCTTTTAGCTTCAGAGGCAAATAATTCTCACTGATAATCCCACCCTCAACATTGTGAGGGTAGATATAGCCTTTACCATACCCCAAATCTTTCATTAGTCTCGTGGGAGCATTCCTTATAAATAATGGCACCTCCTCATAAGGATTTGCTTCGATTTCTTCTCTTACTTTTAATATTGCCTCATAAGAAGAATTGCTTTTTGGTGCCAGTGCAAGATAGATTGTTAGTTCAGCAAGAATACAATCGCATTCTGGCATACCTATGACACTACAGGCATAAAATGTTGAAGTTGCGAGAGTTAAGGCATATGGATCAGCAAGACCAACATCCTCCGAGGCAAACCTTAAAAGCCTTCTTGCGACAAAGAGTGGATCTTCTCCAGCATCTAATATTCGCACAAGATAATAAAGAGCAGCATCCACATCAGAGCCACGTAGACTCTTATGAAGAGCAGATATAAGGTCGTAATGCATATCTCCTAATTTATCATAACGAGGAATCTTCTTCTGAAGGACATTTTTCATTGTTAATTCATCTATTTTTCTTTCTCCACTCAAAAGAGAATTAGCTACCATCTCCAATGCATTTAAAGCTACTCTTGCATCTCCTGAAGCGTAAGTTATGAGCATTGAAAGAGCTTCATCTGAAATTGAAAGCTTTAGTTTTCCAAGTCCTTTCTCTTCGTCTATTAATGCTTTATTTACAATCTCTTTTATATGTTCATCTTTAAGTGGAGCTAAAGTTAAAACTTTGATTCTGGAAAGTAACGCATTATTAAGCTCAAAGGAAGGATTTTCTGTTGTAGCACCGATTAAGATAATGTTTCCTTTTTCGATGTAGGGTAAAAATGCATCCTGTTGGAGTTTATTAAATCTGTGAATTTCATCAATAAAAATGATTGCCCTTTTTTTGCTTTTTTCAATCTCTTTGAGAAGTTTTTTGATTTCTTGTATACCAGATGTCACCGCACTGAATTTTAAGAATAAATAATTTGTATGTTTTGCTATTAAATATGCAATGGTAGTTTTACCGCTTCCGGGTGGTCCCCAGAAAACGATTGATGGGACATCACCTCTTTCTAAATAGGTTCTTAATATTTTACCTTTCCCAAGAATATGTTCCTGACCAAGCACCTCATCTATGCTTTCTGGACGCATCCTATCCGCCAGAGGGGCAATAAGTTCTTCTTTTGATGAATTAAAGTCTCTAAAAAGAGAATCTTCCAAAAGTTATATCTCCTTCTAACTTTGAATCCTTCGGAAGGAACGCTCTTCCTCTCTCTTTTCTTTTCTCTCAAGGCAGTTCGTGATATTTTTTATTTCTTTCTCTATATTAACAATAGCCTTTAATGCTTTAACAAGCCAGTAAAGCATGAATATACATATGATTCCCAAAACTATGTAACCTGCAATAGCGAGATAATAAATTATATTCATCCTTATTTCCTTTCTAATAAACTTTATATGTTATTTTAATATATTTTAACATTAATATTGACAATTAAAGAGTATAATATTATAAGTTAATATAAATTTTAGGGAATTATATATTCCCCGGTAGCTCAATCGGCAGAGCGGCTGGCTGTTAACCAGTAGGTTGGGGGTTCAAGTCCCTCCCGGGGAGCAAGAAATTAGTCTTAAAATGACCGTCAAAAGTGTTTTTATCAATAAGTTTTTAAAAGTTTTAGAAACAAATTTGAATATTATGCTTTTAACAATTTTGTTTTCTTTTTGTTCTTTGAAATAAAGCTACAAGCCTTTCAGCGCATTTTGAAGTCCTTAATTTTGAAAATTAAAAAGTATTTTGTCCTTTGAAAACTGGGTAAGATCAAATCCTTGCCACATAACGGGCAGGTTTTCAAAAGAAATATTATCTACGATATTTTGAAGATATAGCTTTGACATATTCACCACCAAATCAACGGCTTAATGAGTTTATAATCCAAATCTTTGGTATTTATTTTTATTCTATCTTCAAATTCCACTTCATCATCGCTTATTTTTTTAATCCATTTACCGGTAAGATTAGATAATGTTTCGGCAATGTCTATATTCGGATAAAGTTTTGTTAAATCATCTTTGACCTTTTCATTTTCATAATCAATTTCCATTGCTTTAAGCATCTTTTCGTCTTTTTATGCTGTGTTATATGAAGTGGCTTGCTTATCCTCAAGATGAAATTCCACCTCCACCACCTTCATTTGTCTTTCCACTTTTCCATCCTGTTCTCCCCTCAATTGAGATGCTATTAGGGGCGTTTAATATTTTTCTCTCTAATTGGCAAACATCACTAAAGATACAGTATCTGTTACCTCTAAAAATCAGCCTGTCCTGTGGGAGTAGGCTTTCTAATTTTTTCTCACTAACATCTTTTTCAGGTGGACAAAAGCGTTTATGGGGTCGACAGGCTATCTTGCCAATTCTAAAGATTAGGTAATCCATTGATGCTGGTGTTGGAGGTCTATGATTATTAGATACTTTGCCCCATTCTTCCCATACTTTTCTCCATGCTTCGCGGTTTAATCTGTCCACCATGGAGTACTGATAACAAAAGACATCTAAGAAACTGGCAAGTAAAGGTATACGAAATTGGAGAATGCCTGTTCTCAAAGCCACTCTCATAGTATTTTTGTCACTCATAACATCCAATTTCTCTATGTTCCTTTTGTATTGCCATACTCCTAAATCAGCCATGTCTCTTAAGAACATATGAGCCTTCTTGGTAGAAAATCCATATCGCTCTTCGGTTGTTAGCGCCTTAACAATTTCAACTACATCTCTTTTATGAGCCTCATTTATTTTGTATGCTGAGGAGTCGTACTTTTCTACCAGCAATTTTGCAGAATTTAGCATCCATGGCTTCCGTTTATCCCGCTGAGACTGTGCGCCAAGAAAATTAAGAAGCTCATCCACCAACAAATCATTATCCTTTACTTTCTTTGGATTAAAACAATCAGGATGCCTTTTATAAAATTCAAAAGGGTTACTTCTCGCGTGAACATCGATATTGAAATCTTGAATTGCAGTAAAAAATCTTACATTGGCTATTTCCTCCTTGGTTAAATCAAGGGTATCCAATTGAACTTTAATAATGTTACTCTCGTAGATTTTTTCTAATACTTTGGCTACTGCCAAACACTCTCCATTTGGATTGACCTTTGGATGCAATACCTTCTCATGATTTTCCTCCCAATATTTGTGAAACTCAGAAATATACTCAGAAGGTAAAGTTGCCTTTTTCTGGTAAAGAAATCTGTTAATCTCGTTCAATACATTGGCAGCTAATTCGTATTCATCTTCACCTCTAAACATCGCCGCATCGAACTTAATGCTGCAATGCTGTGCAACTCTTTCGAGGAAATTGAGGAAATTAGACATATTTGTCCCTTTTTGTTTTTTCATAAACAAGCAGATATTGGTGTGTTATATTTAAGTGCCCCTCTGACTTATCAATGTAAGGATTTTGTCTCTCTTGAGTAACAATTACAATTTCCCTAAGCCATAAATTATCGAGTATCAACATATCTACCAATCTTTTAGCAAGAGGCTCTACATATCCATCTATTCTTACATCTTGAGTTTGGATTACCAAAAATCCACCTTCGCTTATGTTGGGTAACTCCTGCTTTACAATTTCTTTTGTTTCTTTTAAATAAAATTCAATATTTGAGCGAGAAGGCATATTATTCAAAAATGGGGATTTAATAAATAGTAACTCCCTATCTTTTTGTATATTTCTTCCAGTAAAATCTACTTCATTCCTCGAATGAGAAATAAAAGTTATAATTGAATAGTCTTTCCCATTTGAATATCTATAAATTACATTTTTGTTTAAGTATTCTTCAGAATTCTTCTCTGGCAATATCCATACTGTTGTAGTCTCAAATTCATCTAATTTTTCTTTTAGTACTGGATTCTCCATAGTAGGAACAACCAAACCATAATCTGCTTCTCTTTCTGTCACACTTAAAGGAACAAAAGGATCGGTTTTTTCAAAAATTAGCAAATATTCATGAGCCAAAAGGAAAAAATTATACTTTATACTGTTGCTATACCAAAATCCTGTAGTCTTACAGTTATGTTGCCGTTTGATAACAAGCTCTTTTAATTTAAATCCAGCATCTAAATAAACATTTATGAGTTTAAACCCTAATGGAATCACGTGTTTCTTTCTGCGGGTATCTCCTATCAAGATGGCACATTGTCTACCAGATTTCAGCACTCTAAAGCTCTCTTTGGCAACCTTAGTCATTTCTTTTAAGAAATCCTCAATATCAAAAAATGACAAATCACCTTCTTTACTATCTGTATAATGAAGTATTGTTGCATAGGGAGGATGAGCGCAGATTAAATCTATAGAATTATCTTGCTGGAAAGATAAATCTCTGGCATCACCTACTAACAATTCAGGTTCATATATTTGAGAAGCTTTTTCCTCGTCCATAAAAAGAGTAAGTTGTTGCGAGGAGATATCAAAATCTACATTCTTCTTTGCCAATTCAATAGCTTTATCATTTATATCTAAAGCTATGCATCTTCTTCCTAAAAGCTTGCATTCAACAGCAGTTGTTCCTGCTCCACAGAAATAATCCAAAACCATTTCACCTGGTTTTGAGTATTTGAGAATAACATTTCTGGGTATATAAGGGGACCAATTACCTCTATATTCTCCACTATGTGTTGCCCAATTGCCTCTTTGTTTAAAACTCCAGACAGTGGTTTGTTCTTCTTTAAAATCTTTGGGATGAAGTGTTTTTATTTTCTTTGAAACTTTTAATGAGCTGACATTAAGCCCCTGAGAGCGAGTAATGAGACGTTCAATATATCTAAAAGTAACTCCATACTTTTGACCAATTTTCAAATCAGGAGTTCCTATTGCTTTTTCTTGCAATATTGCCTCCTGGAGTTCTCTTTCAGTTTTGAAACCTACTTTTTGATTAGCCATTGTATCCTCTTTTTTTCATTAAGGGAAATTCCATTGGCAAAGTTCTAAAAATCCAGTCGGTTTTGACATAGTAGAGCATCTGCGTTTTCCAAAAGAGGATGACATCCTTTTCATCGGTATAGACCTTTTCGTAAATATTGTTGTGAAATGGCGTTGAATTAAAATAAATTGAGCCACTCTCAGTAAAATACCGGCTGAAAAAGGAGTAGAGCTTGTCAAAAAGTTCATCTCTAAAAGAAGGATATTTTTCAAGTGCCTTTTCGATGTCTTCTTTAAGGAGTTGTTCAATTTTGCTGTAATAATTTGATTTTATCTTCATCAAATTAACAAAACCGCCCTTACCCTCAATCTTTGCGCCTATAAATACATCCTGCAACGTTTTGTAAAACTTTTGCTCTTTTGTCATAGAATTCCTCATTATTATATTAGACTTTTATTTATAAAATGCTAACAAAAAGAAAAATAAGATAAAACATTTTCTATATTCTATTCCTATGCTGTTTTTGAACATTTTTCTCCATTTATCGTATCAGTTTTATTTAAGCAAAGCTCATAATATATTAATTTCACCGGTTTTCTATTTTTTATTGAGATAACTCTCCCATCATAATGAAATTATTAATCTCTATTTTTATAATTTTTAGTATAACCCACATAAAACATGCCATCACTTTCACTTTGTAAATATATATAATATCTTACAGGGTAAATACTTTTAATAAAAGATATTTTACATAATATCTGGCTATATTATACAAAAAATACAATTTATGTTAAACAAATATTGATAAAAAAAATGACTGTAACAGAATTTTTATAGTAACATTAATTAAAGAACTAATTCGAAAGCTTACTGTTTTTAAAGTATTATAATATAATGAGATACATGGAAACAAGATAGTTTGTAATTTTTTGCAAAGAATAAAAAAAGTGGAAGTTAAAGCAGATTGATAATTATGGAGGTGATTCATATATGTCTATACAAAAATATTCAGTAAACCAATATTCGATACAAACTATTATAAGCTGGATTCAATCTTTTGATATTGCTATTCCAGAAATTCAACGTCCTTTTGTGTGGGATGCAAGCAAAGTAAGAGATTTTATAGATTCACTATATTGTGGATATCCTGTTGGTTATCTAATTGCATGGAGGAATCCAAATATTCGCCTTAAAGATGGTTCAATTTCTACTGGAAAGCGAATATTGATTGATGGACAGCAAAGAGTTACAGCTATTATGGCGGCATTATTAGGTATGGAAATCGTTGATAAAGATTATAGAAAAAAAAGAATCACCATAGCTTTTAATCCAATAGATAAACAATTTAAAGTAGCTGATGCTGCTATTAGAAAGGACAAAAAATGGATTTCTGATATTGCTGATATTTTTAAACCTGATTTTTCATTGTTATTTTTCATAAAGGAATACTGTAAAAATAATCCTGGTGTAGAGGAAAATTATGTTTTTGAAAGTGTTTGGCTTCTCAGAGAGATAGTAAATAATTCAATAGGGCTTATCGAATTAAATGCTGACCTTGATATCGATGCAGTCACAGAAATATTTATACGCATTAATTCACAGGGGGTAATTTTAAGTCAGGCAGATTTTGCTATGTCTAAAATTGCTTCAAACGAAACATACAACGGGAATCTATTACGTAAAACAATTGATTATTTTTGCCATTTAGCTGTAGACCCTTCATTTTATCACCAGCTAAGAGAGATTGATAAACAGTTTACAGAGACTGAGTATTTTCAGAAAATGTCCTGGTTAAAAAATGAGATCGATGATCTCTACGATCCATCATATACAGATATGTTGAGGGTTGCATTTACCTATAAATTTAAGCGTGGTAGACTTGAAGACCTGGTTGCATTGCTCTCAGGAAGAAACTTCGAAACAAGGCAATACGAGGAAAGTATAGCAGAGGAGTCCTTTCAAAAGTTAGATGAAGGAATTCATGCATTTATTAATGAAAATAATTTTAAAAAGTTCATTATGATTCTTCGCTCAGCTGGATTTATAGATTCTTCGCTTATCCGATCTCAAAATGCCATCGACTCTGCATATATTCTCTACCTTACTTTAAGAGAAGCCAATTATCTACAAGCTGAGATTGAATCTTTAGTAAGAAAGTGGTTTGTACTTTCAGATCTAACAAGCCGTTATTCCGGTTCTCCTGAATCTCAGTTAGATTATGATATAAGGAACATTACAGAAATTGGTGCTAAAGAATTTATTGATAATGTTGTTTCTGCAGAATTATCAGAAACTTACTGGGAAGTGAGACTTCCTCAGCAAATGAATACTTCTGCAATGAGTACTCCAACTTTCAATGTTTTTCTTGCTGCTCAGGTAAAAAATAACGATAAAGGTTTTTTATCAAAAGATATTACAGTTGGAGATCTTATAACCTTAAAAGGAGATGTTCATCACATTTTTCCAAAGGAATATTTGAAAAAATATGGTTACAATAGATGGGTTTATAATCAAATAGCCAATTATGTAATGACCCAAAGCGAGATTAATATAGCAATCGGATCAAAGCCCCCATCTAAATACTTAAAAGAAATCATGGATCAGTGTCAGAATGGCAGGTTAAAATTTGGTGGAATAAATACAGAAGAAGAATTAATAGAAAACCTTAAGATGAATTGTATACCTGAAGAAATTTTTATAATGGATGCTAATAATTATTATGATTTTCTTGATAAAAGGCGTAAACTAATGTCGCAAAAAATAAGAGATTACTTTTTTGGGCTTTAAAAAGTAATTAAGTTTCTAAATATTTAAGCATTATTTAATATTGGAGGAGAAAAGTGAAAAAGATCTTTAAGATTTTTTTAAGTGTTCTTCTCGTTATTTCTATTTCCTTACCTATTAATGTCTTAACCAAAGATAAGAAAACTATAAATGTTTCTGTTGATCCGAGAATGGAGCTACTTTCCATAGTGCAGCTATTGAGTGATTATCCTATACTCACAAGGCTAAATTTCACTTACAAGCAGGAAATAATGGATAATTTTTCCTCACTCAAATACCACAATGCTGTTAGTTTGTTTAAAGAGATGGCGAGAATAGGATTTAGTTTCGATGCACCTCCTACAGCAATGCTTTTCCTATCTGATCCACCAGAACTTAAAAATGTAATTCCATTTACTGATTATATTTTAATGCGAGCTGGAGGAAAGGAAAAACTTGACACTTTTATTGAGTCTTTGAGAGATTTTGCAACTAAATCAGATTTTATGAAGTTTTATTCATCTCACAAAGATTTATATTCTAAAATCATAAACGATGTTAAAAGTAAAATGAATGCAGAAGAATACATTGAATTGTTAGAGAGCTATTATGGGGTCACACAGAACAGCTATAATATAATAGCTACTCCTCTATTTCATTGTGGTGGATATGGACCGAATATTGAGTGCGAAAATGGTTTGTTGGATATATACAGTATCATTGGTCCGTGCGATGTGAAAAATAGTATTCCTATATTTGGCAGTGAAGAAGATTTTAAATACATTACCTGGCATGAGTTTAGCCATTCCTTTGTAAATCCAGTAACTAATAAATATATACGCGAGATTAATAAATATTCCAAACTTTTTAGCCCAATATCAGAGAAAATGTCCAATATGGCTTATGGAGACTGGATAATTTGTGTAAATGAGCATTTAGTAAGAGCTATTGTAGCAAGATTTAATGAGTTAAAAGTTAGCACTGAAGAGGCTAATAGTATTTTAAGAGAAGAGATTAATTTGGGTTTTGTCTATATTGAGCATATTTACAATCTATTTAAATCATATGAAAGCAATAGAAATAAATATCCAACATTTGCTGATTTCTATCCCGAAATAGTTTTATTATTTAAAAAATTGTCTGAACTACCTCTCCTCCCAACTAATCTAAGCTCAACGAATGTATCTGTAAATGGTGTAAATCTTAAATGGGATGATAATTCAAGAGATGAAGATGGCTTTAAGGTTTACAGAAAAGAAGGTGAAAATAGTGATTTCACTCTTCTCGCAACTCTTAAAAAGAATACTGAGGAATTCGAGGATATTGATATAAGAGCAGGAAAGAAATATACCTATAAAGTTTCTTCTTTTAATTCTAATGGTGAAAATTTTGCACCTCTTCCTGTTTATGTCACAGTTCCTAAGACTAAACCTTCAAAACCAGAAAATTTTTCTGCTACCTCTATTTATGGTAAGAATGCAAAGTTTGCCTGGGAATACTCAAAAAATACTGATGGCTTTACAATATATGAAATTCTTGAATCCGAGAGAATAAAAACCATAGATTTAGATAAGAACAAAAGAGAAGTGGAAATCACTGACATTCCATATGGTAAGCATACTTATGTAATTACATCTTACTTTGAATTAGATAATTCTGAAAAGCTCTACAGCAAAGATTCAGATCTTCTTAATTTTACAATACTCAAGCCTCCTACTAATCTCTTAGCTTCTGCATTAGATAGTAAAACTATTAAACTCGAGTGGATTAATGGAGATGATTTTGCTGAAACAATAAAGATATTCAGAAAAAGCAAAAATGAAACTGAATTCATCGAAATCGCGAAAATAAAGTTCTCAAATAAATTTATTGATGAAAAATGCAAACCAGAAACAATATATCTTTACTACCTCGAATCTTTAATAGGGGATAATATTGCATCCGAAAAATCAAATATTGTAGAGGTTACAACACCCAAAGAGGTTAAGAAAATTGTAATACGCTTCTACATTGGTAAAGAGTTTTATTATTTAAACGATGAAAGAAACGAAATAGATGTAGCACCTATTATTTTAGAGGGAAGGACATTCCTTCCAATAAGGTATGTAGCAGATGCTGTTGGTGCTGAGACTAAATGGTTTGAGAAGGAGCAAAAGATTCAGATTCTCCTTAAGAACATAATGATAGAGCTCTGGATAGGCAAAAATATTGCAAAGTTAAATGGAGTAGAAAAATTGATTGATCCATCAAACCCAGAAGTTAAGCCTGTTATTTTACCACCTGGCAGGACTATGCTTCCTGTAAGATTTGTAGTTGAGAACCTTGGATGCAAAGTTGACTGGGATCCCTCTACTCAAGAAGTAAAAATCACATATGAATTTTAAATAATTTAGAGTTTATAGAACTTCTTGAGAAGTTTAGCAATTTTATAAATATGGTCTGATACTCGCTCGAGGTCGGAGAGTATATCTAAATAAAATATTCCTGCATCGGGCTTACATACACCCTGCATAAGTCTTTCTATGTGAGCGTTTCTTAAATCAACTTCCATTTTATCAATTTCTTTTTCTATATCTTCAATTCTATTAAAGGATTCAATATTAAAATCATCAAAATTCTGCATTATAATTTCATATTCACCATTTACTATGTTTAACATTTTCATTAGGTCTTCTTTTGCCTGGTCTGTAAAATTAGCACCAACTTGTACCTTCTCCTCAACAAGCTCAGCTGTTCCTTTAACGATGTCTCCAATTCTTTCTATTTGCGATGAAACATTTACATAGAGGTTAACTTCCACTGATTGCTCTTTAGGAAGAGATTGAGAAACTAATAATGGAGCAAAAGCTTGAATTTCCTTGTTTATATTGTTGATTGCATTTTCGGTTGTTAAAACTTGCTGTATTGGTTT
>ERZ795060.454-NODE-454-length-55793-cov-12.888281_pt1 | contig 55793 bp, 44 predicted proteins | sample MGYA00375144_ERZ795060 | MGnify/ENA primary metagenome ERZ795060 (study PRJEB30189, sample SAMN05720157) | activated sludge metagenome | isolation source: anaerobic digester from wastewater treatment plant | place: Japan | collected 2015-05-15 ... | reverse complement strand
TCGGAAGGCGAGGGAGTGCTGGAAGGCGTTCTAGAGGGCATATCGGAGGGAGAAGATGCCCAAGAAGGTGAAGGAATAACAGAAGGAACGACAGAAGGGATATTGGAAGGAGAAGGAGTGCTGGAAGGCGAGGGCGTATCGGAGGGAGAAGGTGTTCAAGAAGGTGAAGGAAAGTCCGAGGGTATTAATGAAGGACGTATTGAGGGAGAGGGTAAAGTTGAAGGTTCCAAAGAAGGGAGTGTTGAAGGGAAAAATGGAGAACAACCATCTCCAGAAGGAAGTACAGGTGGAAATGAAAATACAAAAGAAAAAGGTTGTGGTTGTGGTGGAAAATCAATAAATGAAAAGGATACATGGTGGAAATATTTGATAGATTTATTACTGATGGGAGTATTAGTATTTGCAATGACAGGTTTACAGAAGAAGGAGAAATAAACGACAGTTAAGTTGATAGTAAGTTTATAATTAGGTTAGTGGTAAAAATTTTAACAAACTATTTTTTGACTGTGTCAATAAAAAATGGCTGCCGGACTAGGACTCGAACCTAGACATGCCTGATCCAGAGTCAGGTGCCCTACCAATTAGGCGATCCGGCAACCGCATTATTAGGATAATATTATAAGAAAAGACCCTCTATTAATTTCAAATTATATTTAAATCTTTGTTCTATTTTTGTGTTTTTATCTCTCTTTCTATATACTTATAGATTATAGCGTGGGTGTCTGTTTAATATTATTCTTATCAATATGAAGGAAATGTTATGCAGAAAAAGTTTATAAAATTTGGTTTGGTATTGGTTTTTTGTCTATTTCTTAAAAATGGGTTTGATTATTCTTTCGGTGATACAGGACATTTAATCTCTACTATTGCTTTGTCTTCCCATGGTGACTCTGGAAGTAAAAGTATTTACGATGTGTTGAAAGAACCATTACCGCCAGAGGACTTGGTTTGTGAGGAGAGGGAAAATACTATTGTTGTTCAGGGACCAACTTTCAATTATGTTGTTGACAAAAACACAGGTGCTATTTCCGATATTAAGGTGATGCGTGAAGGGTCGGTAGTAATTAAAATGACAGAACCATTAAATGTCTTGATTGATGATGAAAGTCTTGTTAACAATATGAGAGGAGAAACCGCTGTTGAAGTTAAAGAGAAGAATCAGGTTGTGCTTCTAACAAAGGGTAAGTGGGGTTCAGATATTTCCTGTTCGATACGAACTACTATTTATAATGATGGTGTAGTTGTATCACAATTTGTTTTGACACCCGAATCGGATAAATCACTACTACAGGGGATACGGCAAGAGTTAAGTGCATGCGGTCACTTTTCACATTACCTACATAAACGTAGGGACACGTATGGTTTTGATTGTTATCAAGGTGAGATACCGAAGGTAGGGGAGACTGCTCGAGTATATACACCAACTTCATGTTTGGAAGTGTATAGTAATAAGTCTGCATTAGCCATATTTACAGATATGGGTGATTATTATCGTTCTCCGCAGGAGTTAGACACAGGAGCCGTTCGGGTAGATTCAAATCAAGATGATAATGTCTCTGTACATATTCATCAGCATATCATTCATGTGGGTGAGAAAGGTAACCCTTATATCCTAAAAGCAGAAACCCCCTTTACCTTTCGTATAGGTCTGGCAGTGGCACCGAATCGCTTGCCTCATCTGCGTCGTCATGATTTGCGTATGTTTATCTGGATTGGAGATGAAAAATATCCTTATCCGACAGATGAAGAAATTTGGACAGTTGCTCGATTAGGTTATACCCTGTTTCAGATGCATCGCTTGGGTCCTCCAGGTGAACCGCGTCCACCAGCAGAAGAATTAGACCGAGTTATTAAAACTGTGCATGATGCAGGTATGTTATTTATCTGGACCGCCAATGCAGACTTACAATATGCCCATGCATCAGAAGTAGTCAGGAGAATGAAAGAGGGTAGCTGGGCAGAATGGGAAGGCTTTAATTATGGAGGGCGGTATACTGCGACAATGGATCCGTTTTGTGACCTTGTTGCAACCTGTCTTGCTTCCCCCAATGGTTTGGCGGATTATCGGATGGAATGCAACCGTCGAATGATGGAACGATATCCTGTGGATGGAATGTATATAGATGATAATTTGGCATATTCTAACTGTAAACGGTGGAAGGAACATAACCATCCGCAAGAAGTATATGATTGTTTAATTGAATTGCATGATGTTAATTGGCGTCGACGAGAGACATTAAAGGAAAAGATTCCACATGTGGTATTGATTGAGCACTGTAGCAAAGCTTTCATTTTACCCGTTATTGCACCTTTTGATGTTCATCTTTTCGGAGAGGGCTATGACTTTTCATCTGTAGAGGAATTCCGAGTAACCTTTGGCTCGTTTGAAAATATGTATGGGCAGGGGTGTCTATATGCAGGTGATGATGAGAGCCAGCGATGCCCAGCAGAATCTGCTTATACTTTTGACTTACTTACAGGAGGGGGACAATATTGTTCTATTGATTGGCGACTCTGGTCCCAAAAATTTCCCTATGCCACAGGTGTTCATCCTGCAGAAGTGCTATATATTAAGGCATATAACTTGATGCAGTTTTATTTTGGTATGTATGAAACCGAACCATGGCTTGAACTAAAAACATCTATCACCGGTACTTATTCAGTGCTATACCATAATAGAGTTTGGGATGACTATCTGATTATTCTTGCTAATAGAACAGGTGATAAACAGGATTGTACTCTTATAGATTTAAAAGACCATATCCCGCAGGATGAACATTATATATTTTATGATATACATCAACGCAATGCTGTTTCGCTTCAAAAAAACCAGATACAAAAAGTGTTTACAGAGGTACCATTGGAACCTTATCAAATGAAAAGTTTTTATGTCCGACCTATTTCATCAGACGAACCAAATCATCTATGGGGAGGGAAGAGGATATCAGAACTTTGGGATAACGAGTCAAGTACCCTGACAGTTAAATTAGATGCCCCCTTAGGATTGGAAGATTGGGTTATATTCAACAAAGGGAAAAGAACCATTGATAAAATTACAGTGGATGGCAAACCTACAGATTTTTATTATGACCCTACTAAAGATTTAATTTTTGGTAAAATAACTTATACAGCCCGACCTGTAGTGATTAGTTTACATACTATTCCAACCAATAATATAAAAGATAGTGCAATGTCCTTGCCCGAGGAGAAACTCCCTCCATTAGAATTAAAAGAGTAAAAGGAAGAGGGTATGATTGTTTTTCAAATATTTTCGAGAATGATGGTAGTGTGGGTTATTCTTGCAGGTATAATTGGTTATTTTTTTCCACCAGTGTTGACTATTTTTAATCCATATAAAGACTGGTTCTTCATGTTTACCATGGCAGGTATAGGTGTAGTATTAAAAATTGAAGATTTCATTCCAATAGTTAAACGACCCCATTGGGTATTGTTAGGCACAATTGCCCAGTTTGTAATTATGCCTCTTCTGGGATTTTTAATAGCCAAAGGATTGCAATTACCTCCTTCATTAGCCATTGGTGTTATATTAGTCGGCTCTACACCTGGAGCCATGGCTTCCAATGTTATTTCATATATGGCAGGAGCAGATGTGGCATATTCCGTAGCACTAACCAGCACAAGCACTTTGTTATCTCCCATACTCACACCCCTGTGTACCTATATTTTTGGGAGTGTATATATTTCAGTGCCTTTCTGGGGTATGTTTATGAGTATTATCAAAATGGTAATTGTTCCACTAATGGTAGGTTTTGCTATTCGCTATCTACTCAAAGAACGAATTAACAAGGTGGTAGATGTATTTCCTGCTATATCTTCTCTGTGTATTGCATTCATTTGCGGTCTGGTTGTAGCACTAAATGCGGATAAATTCGGGGATGTATCCTTACTTATCTTCTCTGCTGTGGTTTTGCATAACTTCTTAGGTCTTATCTTAGGTTATGGAGCAGGAATTTTATATCGCTTTGACGAAAAGAGGAAACGGACATTAGCCATCGAAGTAGGCATGCAAAACGCAGGCTTAGGTGCAGTACTGGCATTAAATCACTTCTCTGCAGAAAGTGCCCTACCAAATGCATTATTTGCAACATGGTGCATTATAACCGCATCCATTCTCGCAGAACTCTGGCAATGGAAAAACAGAAAAGAACACCCTTAAAAATACATATATTTGTAATTACAGATTCATGAGAGTTGTCTTTTACATATCTGAATCTACTGCATTACTTTTGTATAATCTATTTATTATTATAGTCTCTGTAAAAAACAAGGGTTATAGAGTGAAAAATACAATTAAAGTCCTAAATGAAATGAGGAATAAAGGTATTATTGTAGATTATGCTATTGGGGGTGGAATAGCCACATTGTTCTATATTGAGGCTTTTTTAACCTACGATCTTGATATATTTATTATTCCAAAAGGAGAAGATAAAAAAGGAATTATAGATATTTCTGATATGTATGATTTTTTAATAAAGAAAGGATACAAATGGGAAGGAGAACATATTATTATTGAAGGTATTCCTGTTCAGTTTATTGTTGCTAATGAATTAGAGGAAGAAGCAATAAAAAATGCAAAAGAAATAAAATTTGAGAATATCCCCACGAAAGTATTTTCTCCTGAATACTTAGTAGCAATATTATTAAAAGTAGGTCGTAAAAAAGATAAGGACAGGGTAGAAAAACTATTAGAACAAAAAAATTTAAATAAGAAAAAATTAAGTATAATTTTAGAGAGGTTTAAAATAGAATGGATAGGATAAACATATCAAATAAAAAAAGCAATATAAAAATTATTAGAAAAGGGAAAGAAATTACAAGAAATAAAATTTTTAAAGAAAAGGAAAGATATCATAAGGAACAGGCAAAACTTCCTTTTGAGGAAAAGATTAAGATTCTTGTTAAACTTCAGAAGATTGCCGAAGGTATTACAGGAAAAAAAGGATTGGTCTGGAAAATCAAATAGAATGTTAGTCAAAAGTCTGTTATCGAAATATCACTTACTCCAATTTTATACAGTCTATCCCTACTGCATATCCTGATGACTTTTTGTTTTCCCAATAATTCAAAAAATTCAATAACATTTTGTATCGTCAACACTTTTGCATTAAATTGAATGGATTTACAAATTACATCCTTTTCATTATATCTGTCCCATTCCATCACTTTCTCACGGTTTAGAAAACCAGATGTTTCACATGAGAATAGCAATGGGAGCAACCCTTATATAAAGAGAAGAAAAGTGAGGCGTTAAATACCCATATAAATATACTCACAGGCAAGATAGTCCTTGGTTATATTATTTTCATTCATTCCTATTATTAGTGACTAAATTCTATGCTACAATAGTAAAAATTAAATCATTTAGGAGGTTAGGTATGGAAAGATTGCTTTCGTTAACTTTTTTATTAGTTTGCATTTCTCTATTCTGTCAGGCACAGCCCGCAAATTATCCTGACTGCTATGATGAAGTTTGGGATACACCAGGTAGGAATTCATCTGATTCAATGCCTATTGGTAATGGAGACATTGGAGCAAATGTATGGATAGAAGAAAATGGTGATATTGTGGCACTTATCAGTAAAACCGATTCATGGGACGACAACGGACAGCTATTAAAATTAGCACGAGTTCGCTTCCAGATTACACCAACTTTGACAGGGGTAAATTCCAATTTTTCTCAGCGATTACATTTGCAAGATGGAACCATCGAAATACAAGGCAACCAAGGAAAAACAAAGGCCATATTCCGTATAGATGCAAATATGCCCACCGCAGTATTAAATGTGGAAAGTGCAGAAAATGTAGATTTAAAAGTAATACTGGAAGTCTGGCGTACCCAAACAAGGAATTATACAGAAGATGAAGTAAACCAGAGTAGTCTTATTCAAAAAACTGAAGAAGGGATAGTGTATCCCGATATAGTTTTAGATAACCCACCTTTTAGTGGCTTAGTTGTATACCATCAGAATAATCATTCTATATGGGGTTATTCTATGGATTTACAGGGCTTCGGTGAATACAAAAATAATTTTAAAGACCCTCTTCTAAATCGAATTTTTGGCTGTAGCATCTGGTCAAACGATTTGAAAAAAATGGACAAATTCACTCTTCAAGGGAAAGGACAAAAAAAATACACTGTGTATATATTAGGCAAGACAATGCATCCTACAACCCCTGAAGAATGGTTAAGTGATGTAGTAAGAGAAAGGGAAAAGGTATTAACAATTGCAGAGAATAAAGCCTTCGAACAACATAAAGATTGGTGGCGAAATTTCTGGCAGAGAAGTTGGATTGTCGCAAGCGGTGACGCAGACGCTGAATGGGCAAGTAAGGTATATACTCTACAACGGTGGATTACTGCCTGCGGTAGTCGTGGGACATTCCCTGTCAAATTTAATGGTTCCATCTTTACAGTAGAATGGCGTGAGGGCGACGAACTTAAATCCGACCCAGATTATCGTCGCTGGGGAGGTGGTTATTGGTGGCAAAACACACGATTACCCTATTGGCCTCTTTTATCTTCAGGTGATTTTGATTTAATGAAACCCATGTTCGATCTTTACATGAGTGTAATGGACATTAGCAAATTACGGAACAAAGTTTACTGGAATTGTGAAGGAATTTACATGCCTGAAACGATATATTTCTGGGGTTTACTCCGCAATCGCGATTATGGCTTTGACCGAACAGGTTTGAAAGTAGGTGAAATAACAAACCCATACATACGCTGGATTTGGGCAAGTGGTCTGGAACTGACACTGATAATGTTAGATTACTATAACTTTACACATGACGAAACCTTTCTTAAAGAAACGCTACTCCCTTATGCAAGAGAAATTATCCGTTTTTTTGAAACGCGGTTTTCAAAAGATAAGAACGGAATGTTAGTTATTCACCCTGCACAGGCGGTCGAAACATATCAAGAAGGGGTAACTGACGACACCCCCACTGTTTCTGGTTTACATGCAGTTTTACCTCGACTCATCGCTTTAAACAATCCTCTCCTATCACCTGAAGAAAAAACACGCTGGGAACAATTATTAAACTCTATTGTTCCTATTCCTGTAAAAGACAAAAGTATCCTACCTGCACGGGTATTTAATCCCAAACGAAGTAATGTGGAAAATCCAGAATTATACGCGGTATTCCCATATCGAATTTTCGCTGTCGGCAAACCTAATATAGACATAGCCATTAATAGTTTCCAAAAACGGCATGCAAAAGACTATCATGGTTGGCAACAGGATGCTATCCAATCAGCTTTTTTAGGGTTAACAGATGAAACTAAAGAGATGTTGATTACTAACGCTCGTCGCAAACATGAAAGTTCCCGTTTTCCAGCATTTTGGGGACCAAACTACGATTGGATACCAGACCAATGCCACGGCGGTAATTTAATGAGCACATTCCAATTTATGCTTTTACAATGGGACGGAGAAAAAATATATTTGTTCCCAGCATGGGACAAACATTGGAATGTAGATTTTAAACTTTTTGCACCTAATAAGACACAGGTTCGATGTGTAATGAAAAATAACGCAATAGAGACCTTAGAAATATCACCAGAAACCAGAAAGAACGATGTCGCAGTATTATTGAAGTGATTTTCCCATATGAAACAAAAATTATGAGGACTTTATAAAAGGATAGATTGTATTGATAATAATCGATGAGAAAAAGAAGAGATGGAGGGAGTGGTATGAAAAGAAGACTATCGAAAGTATGATAAGAATTTACTGCAAGTATAATCATAAAGATGACATATGTGATACATGTAGAGAACTTTTAGAGTATGCATATAAACAATTAGAAAAGTGCCCATTGATGCCAGACAAACCAACATGTAAAAATTGCCATATTCATTGTTATGATAAGAGACATAAAGAAAAAATTAAAGTGGTAATGCAATTTTCAGGACCTAAAATGTTTTTATATCACCCAATATTGTCTCTGATATACCTTAAAAATAAACTATCTGATAGAAGACGTTCACCTACACTTATCTCAAGAAACCGAGATAGTGATGAATAAAATAACTAAACCTCCATCTCCTTTTTATAACGAAAGGAGAATATATTACAATTTCTCCCTCTTTAATATTAATCTACTATGTATTACATTTTTTACTTTACATCTGATGTGCGTTGTTTCAGGGCATAAATTGCTATTACACTTACTATTATTAATGTCAAAAATAGTCCTAACATCGAGCTAACGTCCAATCCAGAATCTACATACAGACGGACAGTTCCACTTTCAGCGAAATCCCAATCATCGGAGACCTGACACCAATACCAGCCAGCATGTATATAATCTATATTGGTTATACGTAATGTATCACTATTTTCGCCAAGTAGAGGGATAGCTACCTTCTCTTCATCCGCTGGCTCAAAGTACCATTGGTAGTTTACTGTGCCTATTTCACCCTGAACAGATACATGTAATTCCAACGTTTCACCACGAGTTTTTATTAACTCTGTTGGAGCTTCTAATATAACTACTAATGGTGTGCATCTCCCTGAAGCAATGGTGAGGTTAACATTACTTCCAGGCGGTATTTGTTCTCCTGCGGTCGGATTTTGGTTGCTAACATATCCCGCTGGAATCGTGTTACTGCATTCGTCATTAACTTCTCCAACTTCAAAGCCTTTCGTAATGATTAATGTCTCAGCTTCACTTTGGCTAAGCCCTATAATATCGGGGACTTTGTACTGCCATAAGAAGTATGGATAAGTAGTATTTTCAATGATACCCCATACATTGACAAAATCCCAATCATCGAAGGTAATTAGTTGTTTCATTTCTTCAGTAGATTTGCCAATACCTCCATCTGACCAACTTTGTCCTGACGTCTGAACATCCCAGTAACAATTGGTTACTATTCCGTCTAAATTGTCGTATGTTAATCCACCTGTTTCATATTCTCCCAATACCGCACCCGATGAATAGCAATTGGTCATTTTATTATAATTTACAAAGACTAATCCAGCGACATAGCCAATTCCAGATGTAGTTGCTGTTGAGTAACAGTTTTCTATTTCCCCATAGTTGGATGAAATTAAACCACCAACTGCAATCATTCCTGATACGGAACCTGTAACATAACATTGTGTCAATATTCCTGAATTAAGGCCTGTTATTATTCCTACATAGTTTCCTCCTGTTATATTTGCATCCTCAATACCGAAGTTCCAAAGAATTCCATCAGGACCTATAGATCTAAATAGACCTACATAATCCTCTTCAGGACGATTAATATGTAGTCCGACTATTTTATGTTCATTCCCGTTAAATGTCCCAGAAAATGGATGGAGTTGATCTCCAATAGGTATGAACCCAGCACCTTCATTCCATTGAGCTGTTCCACTTGCATCAATATCCTGAACTAATTCATAGTCACCATCCAAAGGATAATCTGGAGAATTACCAATCATTTGTAATTCTTCGATACTTCTAATCTGTATAATGTTACATCCATAGACACGGACATCACGGCTTACATGAGATTCCAGATTAGAACTATCCCGAGCTGTATACTCTAACTGATATATTCCTTTTTCATTTATATCGACACTACCTGTTACTTCTACAGTTAGATATGATTGGTCACAAAAATCATATGCTTGTGCTCCTGGGTCTATAAACTCTGTTCCACACCTTACTAATATTTTTGGTGAACCTAATAATGTTACTATTGGTGCTTCATCTATCACATTTATAGTACGACTTGCTTTGCCTAAGTTGTCATTACTATCTGACACCAGGTAATCAACCAAATATACTCCTAATGCTGAAGTATTTACTTCGCCCATTATCATGATTTGGTTTGTCAAATCACCATCTTCTATGTCATACGCTACAGCACCTTGTTCTGCATAATGTTCAGAACCACAACTTATTTCTAACTCCTGAGGACCAATTAACTGTATTTCTGGGTCGTAAGAGAAGCCAAGGAGATACGGATAAGTAACATCTTCGACAATGCCCCACACATTTGTAAAATCCCAGTCTACAAATGTAATTTGCTTTTTCATGTTCGTAGTTGTTTCACCTATTCCCCCGTCCGAACTATTTGTACCTGAAGCATTTATATCCCAATAACTTTGAGTTACTAAACCAAAATTTCTTCCAACGAGACCAAGGCTATAATTACTACTATTGACTTTCCCCTTGGAGTAACACTGAATTATATAACCAGAATTAAATCCGATGAGCCCTGCTGAATAATCAGGTGACCAAACATCTACTTTCGAAAAACATTGTTGTACCGTGCCAGCATTATGACCTATTAATCCGCCTGCATTCCCTTCTGTATTGTAGTTAAGTGAACTCACCGTTCCAGAAGCATAACACGATGATATGACAGCGTCGGACATATTGTATCCCGCAATGGACCCAACAAAGTTGCCTCCAATTATGGTTGCATTCTTCAAAGCCAAATTCTGTATTATCCCTTCCGTTCCTATACAACTCAACAAACCAACATAAGCTTCTGAGGGACGATTGATATAAAGTCCAACTATACTATGTTTATTTCCATTCAAAGAACCCGTAAATGGGGTATCTATCGTTCCTATGGGTACGAACCCTGCACCTCCATTCCAATTGATAGTATCTGTTGCATCTAAATCTTGGGTTAACTCGTAATAACCATCAATCGGATAGTCTGGGTCATTACCTATTTTCTGCAAATCATCTATTGAACTAATATATATAATACATGGTCCTGATGATATGACCATATTCACTTGGCTATAGGGTGGAATATACTGACCAGCGGGTGGGTCCTGACTAATGACGTGACCCAAGGGCACTGCGTTGTTACATTCTTCTGTTATTTCTCCGACGCTCAAACGTGCGGTTGTTATTATATTTTCTGCATCGAGCTGGGATAGCCCTGCTACATTTGGAACCTCAACAGGACAGGGGCCAGTGGAAACGACTAAATCTACAGTGCTACCAGGTGATACTTGTTCTCCTGCAGTTGGATTCTGACTAATAACATGCCCTAAAGGAACCGTGTCATTGCATTCTGTATTTATTGTACCCACCACTAATCCTGCCGAAACTATTGTGTTTTCTGCACTACTTTGTTCCATATGTACCACATCAGGAACATCAACACAAAGACTGGATACCACAACAATATCAACAGGGGTCCCTGGCGGTCGTTGTAGTCCCCCAGCTGGATTTTGACTAAGTACATTTCCAATAGGTACTACATTGCTACATTGATTACCAATTGTACCCACTGTAAAACCGTAATAAGTAATTAAATCCTGTGCCTCACTTTGGGTAAGTCCCAGCACATCGGGTACTGTATATTCCCACAATAAGTAAGGGTAAGTGACATTCTGAACGATTCCCCAGATATTGACAAAATCCCAGCCAACAAAAGTTGCCTGCTGTTTCATTTGTGCTGTAGTTCTACCTGTACCACCTGATGAGGTATTTCGTCCAGATGTTTGAGTATCCCAATAACTACTCGTTACCGTACCGTTTAAATTATTGCCTATTAAGCCACCTACGTCGATATTTCCTGTTACCGCACCTTTTGAGTAACATTTATCAACTACCCCAAAGGAACTACCCGAAATACCAATATTTCTACCAATAAGTCCCCCAATATACTGATTCCCCTGTGCTGAACTCCACGAATAACTATTTTCTAACTTACCATAATTATTAAAACCTACTAAACCACCAACATAATCAGTCGCTCCTATTGCAGAACCAGTAACATAGCTTTGTTTTACAACACCATAATTTGTTCCAATTAAACAACCAACATACATATTCCCAGTAACCTGGATATTTTTTAATCCTAAGTTTAATACCTCACCCCTTATTAAGTTTCCAATAAATCCGACAGATTTTGAACTCCAGCGGTTAATATATAGATTTTTTATGACATGACCATTTCCATCAAATCTCCCTGTAAATATTCCGATAGGTTTAAACCCTAAACCTCCATCCCAGCTTACTGTATCACTTGCGTCAATATCTGTAGTTAATGTATATTGTCCGTCCCATGGATAATTTAGGTCTCTTCCAATATTATTTAGTTCATTTAAATTGCTGATTTGTTTTTCAACGGGAATGTAATCCTGTGTTTGACCAAAGGAACGCAAATAGGGGTAAGTTTGATTCTCAATAATTGCCCATGTAGTTGTAAAATTCCAACTTATATAATTGGATTGTGTTTTCATTTGTGCAGTAGTTCTTCCTGAACCTCCTGAGGAAGCACTTTGCCCTGAGGTTTCTGTGTCCCAATAACAAGAAGTAATTGTGCCAGATGTTCTACTTCCAATGAAGCCACCGACATTGCTTATACCACTCACGAATCCTTTCGAATAGCAATAACTAACTGTACCATTTGTATTTTTACCTATAAATCCTCCAATATTTGCAAAACCTTTAACTGAGCTCCACGAATAACTATTTTGTATTGAACCGTTCCAGTGTTCACCAAGCAAACCACCAGTATTGTCTGTAATTCCCGAGACAAAACCTGTTGTATAACACTGCGAAATTGAACCGCCTGACTTGTATCCTATTAATCCGCCCACACACGAATTTCCTATGACCGAACCCTTTACATAACAACTTATGGCATTACCATTGTTATATCCGATAAGGCCACCTATATACTTGCCAGAACTTGCGATTAATCCTGTTATTCTACAATTAGATGTGGTACCAAAATTACTACCGACTAAACCGCCAACATAATCTTTACCAACTACCCATTCATTTTCTATGGTTAAGTTAACAATGTTTCCCGTTGCACCTACACCACCAAATAAGCCAACATAATTTTCTGTCCCTCGTTTTATCCACAAATTTGTTATCTTTTTATTGTTACCATTGAAAGTTCCTGTAAATGGAGTTGCATATGTCCCTATTGGAAGAAAACCAGTACCTCCATTCCAGTTAATTGTATCGCTTGCATCAATATCTTGTGTTAGAGTGTAAGAACCATTTAGTGGATAGACGGTTCCAATTTTTTGTAAATCCTCAATAGAACTAATATTCGTTTGAGAAAATGAACTACTCTGAACCAGAGAAATTAGCATTAGCCCAAGTAATACTGAATACAGGAAAATAGCTTTTTCCCTTCTCACCACACAACACTCACATGTCTTTTTCATAATATGACTCCTTATCAAAAAATATTAAATTTTTAAAATATAAATAATTGATATAATTTTTTCTTCCTCAATGGTTGTAATTCTCTTTTAGCCACAGCCTATTACCCAGTTGTAGTTTAATATTGAATACACTGTCTCCTTCAACTGTTTAACATAATAAAGGAATCATCTTCTTTATTTTAACATTTTTATTGTATAACTTACTACTTTTTTCTCTCAAAAAAAATAATAAAACTTTTAATCTATTTTGAAGTCTAATATGGTAAAAAACAAAAATAAAGGTTTTGATAAAAAAAATTATGTATTTTTTTATCTTTTTACTCATAAGTCTACAATTGAAAGAAGTAGAAACTCCGAGGATAAATCAAATTCAGGTTATAGGAACCCATAATAGTTATCATAAAAAACCAGAATATATTTCATGGGCGAAAAATTACGTAAAAGAAACGGAGGACTGGGATTATGAACATTTACCGTTAGATGTCCAATTGGATAATGGTGTGCGTAGTTTCGAGTTAGATATCCATAATACACCTGAAGGCTGGAAGGTGATGCACGTCCCCAAATTTGACGAAAAAAGTACCTGTCCGAATTTACAGGAATGCTTACGAGTTATATGTGAATGGTCAAATCGAAACCCAGAACATGTACCAATTAGTGTCCTACTTGAGTGGAAATCGGAAGGACCTATTATTGACAAAACTATAACTGCCCCAATAAAGAAAGATATTGAGCGAATTGAAAAAGACATACTCGCTGTATGGAGCAGAGATAGGATAATTACACCAGATAGTGTCCGTGGTGATTTCAAAACACTGGAAGAAGCGATACTAAAAAAAGGCTGGCCTACCCTGGAAGAGTCAAGGGGCAAGATTATGTTTATCTTTCATAATAAAAGAGAATTGAGGGAACTTTATTTAGAGGGACATCCAAATTTAGAAGGGCGATTAATGTTTGTCAACTCATATCCTGGCAAGCCTTACTCTGCAACCATAATAATTGATAACCCTTTTAATGAAGAAATACCGATGTGGGTTCAAAAAGGATATTTTATCAGGGTATTTGGAGGTGACCCTAAATCACAAAACTCCGACAAAGCTAAATTAAAAAATGATAAAGCATTTTCTTGTGGTGCTCAAATTATCTCAACAGACAACCCACCAGGAGAACCTCATCCTGAGACAGGTTACGTTATGTTGTTTCCAGATGGCTCAACTGTGCGGTGGAACCCTATTAATGAACCCTTAAATAATAGTATACCTCCAGAACCAAAATTGCATAATAATGCATATCAAAGTAAATGATTTTCTATTTAATAAACAAAGTAAAAATGTGTAATATTCATTGGAGAAGTAAGAAACAAGTAAACTCTATTAAAAGATATAGCGTTTATGATATTGATTTGGTTGATTGTTAACCAACACAAACTATTGTGAAATATTAAACCAACCTTATAAAAGGAGGTAAAATTCATGTTTTCTAAAAAGCAAATCAGAGCCGTATTGTTTGTTGGAATAATAGCGTTGTCTATTGGTTTTGTATTTGGTAATTATTACAAAGGAAAGAATTCCAGCAATGGAGAAAACTATTTTAGTTTTCCCAAGGCATTAGCACAAGCAGATAATCTAGCAATTGAATCTGCAAAGAATTTAGGAGAAGCCTTTGCCCAAATTGCAGAACGGGCTTCTTCAGCAGTAGTTTCAATTTCTACCGAAAAAGAAGTATCCAATTTCGGTCCAGACATGTTACCTTTTGATTCTCCATTTGATTTCTTCTTCCGCAGATTTTTTGAAGATAATGACATGTGGAGACAGCCACGAAAGAGACAACCCCAAAACCCTGACAAACAAAAGAAATCTATACCTTTTGGCTTAGGTTCAGGGTTTATTATTTCGGAAGATGGATATATTGTTACGAACCACCATGTAGTAAACGATGCAGATAAAATAAATATTAAATTAAAAGATGGCAGAGAATTTTCAGCAAAGAAAATAGGTTCTGACCCTGAAACCGAAGTAGCATTACTGAAAATCGAAGCAAATGGATTACCCATAGTCAAACTGGGCAATTCAGATAAAATTAAAGTCGGGGAGTGGGTTGTAGCGATTGGCAATCCCTTTGGCTTAGAACATACCGTTACTGCAGGAATTGTGAGTGCAAAGGGAAGAAGTTCCCGAGAAATAGGCGATGTAGATTATGCTGATTTCATCCAGACGGATGCGGCAATAAATCCAGGAAATTCAGGTGGTCCATTACTAAACCTTGATGGTGAAGTAATAGGAGTAAATACCGCAATATATACAAAGCCAATGGTCGGAGGTTATATGGGTATCGGTTTCGCTATTCCTATCAATATGGTTCAATATGTTATTGACCAACTAAAAAATACAGGAAGTGTAGAACGTGGCTTCTTAGGAGTTGGTATTCAAAGTCTTGACCCAAAACTTGGAGAATGGTTAGGTTTAAAAGAGATGAAAGGAGCACTTGTAACAGAGGTTCAAGAAGGCTCTCCCGCAGAGAAAGCAGGAATTAAAAAAGATGATGTAATTGTCGAATTTAATGGAGTTGCTGTTACTGACGCTCCGTCTCTGAGAAATCGTGTAGCATCTACAAAACCAGGAACAAGAGCAAAAGTCGTTGTTATTCGTGATAATCAAAGATTAGAACTAGAAGTTGAAGTCGGTAAGAGACCCACTGAACTAGGCGAAGGTATATCTGTAACAACCGAAGAAGGAAAGAAGTTAGAATTAGGAATATCAATTCAAAATCTTACTCCTGATTTAGCTAAACAATTCGGTTATGAAGGACAACAAGGTGTCCTTGTTACCAGTGTTGAACCAGATTCTCCTGCACAACTGAGAGGAATTAAGTCGGGAGATTTAATTACAGAGGTAAATAGAATTCAAGTAAGAAATGTAAATGATTTTGAAAAAGCATTGAAACAAAATCAGGGCAAAGATAGCGTCCTTCTCAAAGTCAAAAGCGAAAAAGATACCGAATACTATGTTGTGATACCTATAAATTAGAGAACCTTATTTATTGTTGTATTATTTTAGTCCTGTGATTCTTGTAAAAAAATCACAGGACTATTTTTATATTAATCTGATTTGCTTTTAGACTATGATATATGTTAGTTTTTACTTTGTTTGAGTCAAATTAATTTAATTAATTTAATTTAAACCTTAAAATATAAGGAGAAAAAAATGAGAAGGTTAATGTTAATTTCAATGGTAATGTTAGTGGTAGTTGCTTTTTCAGGGTGTAACAAAGATTTTAGGCTAAACGGAACATGGTAAGGAGAGTTATGGGAAAATGGAGATCTGAAAAAGAATTCAAAAGTAACTTTTACTTTTGATAGTGGTAGTGTTATGATAAAATTTGTTGATATTGGTCTTGAAATAAAAGCTTCATATACAACATCACCAAGTCTATTTTATAACAAGATTATTCTAAAAATAGATGAAAAAGATGTTAGTTTGGATTACGATTATTATGATTACAAATCATTTATGCAGTCTTTAGATAAATCATATGAAACAGTTAAAGGGGTTTATAAATTTTCATCACCTATAGGAGGTAAGACTCTTTATCTTTCAGATTTTGGTAGTGTATTTCCTGATAAAGAAGTTTTAAAACCAGATATCGGTCCTGTTTTTATATTAAGAAAATATTAGTTATCTATCTATTTAAAAAGTAGATTGAACAGGTCATCTAATAATAATCTTCCATATTGAGTCCCATGTAGTAAAACTTATAAAGTGATAATAATTTTGTAACATCATTATAAGTATTTTTCCCTGTGACTCTGATGAGTCACAGGGTTTTTGTTAAAAATAATCAATGGTATAAAAATTGCACAATAAATAATGATTTATTGGATAAATATTTATCGTTATTCTAACTTCTTGAGTTAGGTTGTTTTTTATGTAAGCTGATCCATATTTTTATTTGGAAAACTATTTATGTTCAATAAAACAGCAGCCAGGGCAGGTTGCCCAGAGATGATGTTGGCATTCTTTGCGAAACTCTCGCATAACGTGGTTATTCCATAATTCTTTTAGAGTTGATTGTCGAATATTTCCTACTTTCTTTATCCAGCATGGATAAACATCGCCTGTTCTGCCTATAAATAAGGTATTCCATGCGTTTCTGCATAAAAAGTCATCCAGATTTATGTCGTTTGAATAATAATCAATAATTGCCTTCAATGGCATTCGTGGTAGTCTTAGTTGAACCTTATGTCTTGAGGCTTCTTTAATGGTTTCAGTTAGGGAATAAGTTAGTTTTTCTCTATCTATTCTTGGATATCTTATGTGATGTGGTTTATATACAGATGGGTCTACATCACCCAATCCTGGCAAATCAAGGGCACGGCTTTCTGTAACTAAATTTAATACATCTCCTCCAATTTCTTTCACGAATTGAGGCATTTGAGGAAGAATTTCAATATTACTTTCCTGAATTACAGTTGTTATATGAATCATAGGACACTTCTTGTTCATTCTTTTCCGTTCTTCATATAAAAAGTGAATACCCGCAATGGTTCTTTCAAAGGCACCCCGCATCTGACGAATCTCATCATGCAAATTTCCAGGGGCTTCAATTGATGTCCCAGCAAAATTAAAGCCCTTACCACCTAACCGTTTGGGTGCTAATTGGACCAAGGTTTTAGCACGCTCTTCTGTAATCATTGTCCCATTAGAAATAAAATGTGTACGTGCCCTTTGACTTGCATATATGAAGAGTTCCATAAAATCTTTACGAACAAACGGCTCACCACCTGTGAAAGTTATTAGACTCCACGATGGTATTTGGGATATAACTTGTTTCCATTCTTCCGTAGATAACTCCCCTTCCATCTGCTTTTTAATGGGAACATTTTCGAGCCAATCAATATATTGGCACATTTTGCAACGAAGGTTACAACGTCGAGTTAATTCAATATAATAATGCCAGGCTGGAAAAGCATATCCATTCTTAAAATAACGATAAGGTATAGCACTATAAAACCGTTGCAAAATATCGTAGAGAGAAGCAATGCTCCAACGTCTACCTGAATTTTCACACTCCATATATTTCCCTTTTTATATTGTATATCAACAGATACAGATATTATTTTATTTCATATCTAACTCAATATAAATAATTACTGAAATCGGAAAATGTCTTTTGTGTTTTTATGTGTAGCTTCAATAATATCCGTAATGTTTGTTTTCTTAATCTCTGCGATTGCTTGGGCTAAAAAAAAGATATATTCTGGGATACACCGTTTTCCACGAACAGGCTGAGGTGCAAGATATGGGGCATCCGTTTCTACAAGCAATGAATTTAATGGGACTAACGTTACTGATTCTTTGAGCTCCGTTGCCTTTGGAAATGTAATATTCCCTGCAAATGATATAAAACATCCGATACTCAGAAAGGATTCGACCATCTTTACGTTTCCACCATAGCAATGTAGAACAATGGACGGTAGATTCTCACCATACTGTTTTAGGATGTTATAAGTATCTTGTTCTGCATTGCGACAATGGACAACAATAGGAAGATGTTTTTCGTAAGCAAACTCAATTTGTTTTATAAAAGCTTTTTTTTGTATTTCTTTATCAACCTTACAATGAAAATAATCCAATCCAATTTCACCGATAGCAGTAACAGATGCCTCTGTTAAAAATTCATTTAGAACCTTTATATCATTATTTGCCTGTTCTGCATAATAAGGATGAAACCCAACAGAATATCGTATTCTTTTATGTTTAATAAGGTTTTGGGGATTTACATTCATAGGTTCTTCTATTATTATTACAAGCCCATCTAATTTTTCTAATGAGGACAAAATAATTTCATTCCTATCAGAATTGAATTTCTCATCAAACAAATGACAATGACTATCAATTAATTTTAATATACTATGGTTTTTTTCTTCATTCATCTGTGGGCAAGCTACTTTTTATTATTGAGTATTCTATTTATCCTGTTCTGTTGGGGATTCATCTTCAAGGGCTTTTAGAAGTTCAACTTCTTCTTGATTTAATTCTTCTTCAGCAGTGAGTTCTTCTTCTCTCAATTTCAGAGGTGGGTACATTTCATCTTCATAAGCAAGACAACATAATAATTTTCCACATTGCCCACTAATTTTAGAAGGGTTAAGGGATAAATTTTGACGTTTTGCCATCCGCATGGATATAGACAAAAACTGCTCTAACCATTTAGAACAGCATAAGTGTAACCCGCATGAACCGATACCACCAACTAACTTAGACTGGTCTCGTATTTGGATATGACGTAACTCGATACGCGTTCGAAATTCCTGAGCCAAGTCTTTAACAAGTTCACGAAAATCTACACGGTGGATAGCGGTAAAGTAAAAGGTTAGACGGTGTTTATCAAATGTATACTCAGAATCTACCAATCGCATAGGCAAATTATGTTTTTTAATATATTTGAGGCAGATACCAAAGGCTCGTTTTTCTTCCTGTTCTATATCTTTTAATGTCTTAAAATCATTTGCATGAGCCCGTCGGATTACTTTATTGAGACAGTTCCGTTCCATTTCCGAAGAGCAAGGCTCCGCAGGCAAAATGCAAGTGCCCCATTCCTGACCACGTTCCGTCTGCACGATGCAGGGGTCATCTCTTTTTAAGATAATCTGTTCTGAACAGAGAGCCTGTAAGACACGTCTCGGTTTTCTAAATCGTATCTTTGCTAAATTCATCATGTGAAAGTTCCTTTTAATTAATATGAGGAGATAACATAAAAAACAAATCTCGTATGACTTTATCACGGCTTATATTTCGAGCAATATATCCACGAACCTTCTCTACAAAATCAAGCCCCATCTCTACTTTTTCAACATCCCATCTTGGAAAGTAAGAGACCATCTCTGGAAAGTAAAGTATTTCCAAATTCTTAGTATTCATGTATACCAAAATATCACGAAGTAAACACACAATTAAATATAAACATGATTCAAACTCATGAACAACCTGAGCTTCAATTTCAGCAGTTATTTGTTGCTGTAACGCATTTAATTCACCTGGTGTTAAGTCCTTTTTATTGATGGTATCTATTTTATTGAGTTCATTCTCAATATTCTTTCTAATAAGTGATAGAAACTGTTCAAATTCATTTGTAAGAATTAATGGGTCTTTGCCTTCTGCTAAACGAGCAAAAAGCTCTACGATGATAGTCCGTTTATTCGATTCTAATATCTCAAACGCTCTTGAAATTTGACCCTGTGATAACAATGCAACTCGTTTTGCTTCCTCTAAAGATATATCTTTTGTGTTATTAAGAATTGTTGTAATCGTTTCTGAACGAAGTCTCTGGAAACGAATTGGCTGACAACGTGAACGAATGGTGGGAAGTATCATACCAGGATTTGAACTAATTAAAATAAATGTGGTCTCAGAAACAGGTTCTTCAAGGGTCTTTAAAAAATGGTTCTGGGCTGGAATTCCTATACGTTCCGCATCATCAAAAATAATGAATCGACGCTTTCCTTCATAAGGTTGAAATTGAGTCGTCTTATTGACGTCCTCAATGGTTTCAACACTAATTAATCGGGTTTTCCCCATAGGCTTAATAATACTTACATCAGGATGGACGTCTTTCCCTATACGAGTACAAATAGAGCACGTTCCACACCCAGGGTTCTCTATATTTTGGCACAGGACGGTTTGAGCAAAAGATTTGGCTGTAAATTTTTTACCAACTCCATCAGGTCCCCAAAAAAGGTATGCATGTGAAATACGATTCTCCTTAATAGAGTTTATCAAAATACGAATAGCAGTATCTTGGTCCTGTATTTTTCCAAACACAGAAAACGAAATATTATTATTTGTTATTGTTGTTGACATAGCCTTCTTAAATCTCTCTGAATAATTTCAGTGATGGTATCTTCAGATTGAGTTGCATCAATTACCATAACTCGCTGTGGATTTTCTCTGGCAATATTAAGGAAACAATCCCTTATCCTTTGATGAAATTCAATGGTTTCTACTTCTAAACGATCTAAAATATTGCCTCGTTGTTTAATTCGGTTCAATCCTATTTCAACAGGAAGGTCAAGCAAATAAGTTCTTACTGGATATATCCCTAATGTCGCTATTTCATGAATTTGATAAACGGTTCGCAAATTAATATCACGTCCACCTCCTTGATATGCGGTTGTGGAGTCAGTATATCTATCGCAAATAACAATAATCCCATCTTCTAAAGCGGGAATGATGACTTCTTGGACATGCTGTGAACGGTCTGCAGAAAACAACAATAATTCTGTAATAGGATGAAGTGTCTTTTGGTTTTCATCTCTGTTTAGAAGGACATGTCGAATCTTCTCGCCAGCAAAAGTTGCTCCAGGCTCAAAAGTCCTTAACACACGATAGCCGGATTCCATCAGGAACTTTTCTGCTCGTATAGCCTGGGTTGTTTTTCCTGAACCTTCAATTCCTTCAAAAGTGATAAATATACCTTTCATGGTTCTAAAAGTCGCTTTCTGGCATCATTCCCATCTTGAAAAAATTGTAAGATTTTTTCTATATCATCTTTTTCGAGGGCATCTATAAAAGATTTAATTTTCTCTTCAATAGACTTAATAGCCGTTATCATATTGGTCTTATTCGTGATTATAATATCATTCCAAATCTCAGGTCGACTCCCAGCAATTCGGGTTGTATCTCTGAAGCCACCTCCAATAAAATGACGCTGTGCCCCTGACTGTTCCACAACCTGAGCAAGAGCCGATGCAATGACATGAGGTAAATGGCTTGTATATGCCATAAAATAGTCATGTTCTTCAGCATCTATTTCTATTATTTTTGTACCTAAAGTTTTCCAAAACTGATGAACAAGATTTTTTGATTTATTCCTTGTTGCTTCACCTTTTTCAATTAGGCATATTGTATTTTCATAAAAATCATGTCGTGCAAACTCAGGACCATATTTTTCCGACCCAGCGAGCGGATGGCTTCCAATGAAAGGACTGTCTTTTTGCCAGAGAGTTTGAGCGGTACCGCAAATTTCTTTTTTAGTGCTACATACATCAGTAATTGTTACATCTGATGAAACATAGTTTGCCATCTTCTTAAGGTAATCAATAGCAGACTGAACTGGAGTGCATATAATTATAAAATCAGCCGTTTTAATAGTTGAAGACAAATCCATCGAATAAGTATCAATAGCCTCTTTTTGCAATGCTGTTTCTAATGTAGACTGATTTCTTCCTATTCCTATAACTAGATCTGCCAATTTCTTTTTTCGAATAGCCATCCCCAATGAAGCACCTAACAATCCGACACCAATAATCACAGTTTTTCCTAAGTGAAGTGTCACTTACGTGTTCTCCATCAATGAATCAGCACTTAATATCTTTTTTGCGTCCGAAATAGAAAATTTCTTTAAGTATAACGCTCTTCCAACGATAATCTCATCTATACCATATCGTTCCAGAGATTTTGCTTTTCGTATATCGCCCAAAGAAGAAACACCACCAGACATCGTAACTGGAATCTGTACCGTCTCAGCAGTTATTCGAGTTGCCTCAAAATTTGGACCCTTCATCATACCATCAGAGAGTATGTCAGTATAAATAATTCTTGAAGCACCTGCCTTTTCAGCAAATTGTGCTATTTCTAAGGCGGAATAGTTTGTATCTTTTGTCCACCCTTCAAGAGATAACTTGCCATTCTTAGCATCAATTGCCACAACAATTTTCTCTTGCCATCGTTGTGTAGAGATTTGGATCAATTCGGGATTTTCTATAACAGCAGTACCTAAAATAACACGTGTTGCATTTGCAGAAATAATGGTTTCTATTGTGTCTAAAGAACGGATACCACCACCGACTTCATAAGGGATACCTAATTCTCCCAATTTCTTTAAGAAAGGCAATATCTCACATTTGCCAGATTTTGCACCATCTAAATCTACAATATGAAGAATCCCATCTTGCAATTCCCGCCACCATATCTTGGCTTGTTCCAGAGGGTCATCGGAGAAAATCGTCTCCTTACCATAATCCCCTTGAACCAAATTAACACATTTTCCCCCTCGAATATCTATAGCTGGAACAATCCGCATAATTTATACGCCTGCGATTATGATGAGGCGTTTTCTGATGATTCAGTTGATTCAGTCGGATTTTGGATAACTTCAAATATCTGCTGTTCATCAGTTCTTACTATTTCGCCTGCAATTGCTGATTTTGCAATCTCAATTAACTTAGCGAACGCCTCTTCATCTTTTACAGCAAGATCCGCTATCATTTTGCGATTTACATCCATTCCCGCTTTATGTAAACCAAAAACCAAACGATTGTAACTTAATCCATAATTACGGGCAGCCGCATTAATTCTTGCAATCCATAATGCACGAATTTCCCTTTTCTTTGCTTTGCGGTCCCGATATGCATATTTTCCCGCATGGTCTACCGCTTGTTTCGCCGTCTTAAATAACCGGTGATGACTTCCACGATAGCCTTCAGCTTGCTTTAATACCTTACGTCTGCGGTCACGTGAGGCTGGGTTGTTGGTTGCTCTTGGCATTGCTCTTTCTCCTGTTTTTATTTAAGTTAACGTTTATGTTTCGGAGGCGTGTTCCGAAAACATGAACCTCTATCTATAGAACAAACAATAGTCGAAATTTATGCGTAAGGGAGCATCAATTTCACTTGTTTTGCTTCAACAGATGAGACCAACGACGGTTTTCTCAGGTGTCTCTTTTTCTTCGCTGATTTTGTAGTTTTGAGATGGCGATTATATGCCTTGTGTCTCAAGACTTTTCCATCCTTAGTAACCTTAAATCGCTTGTAGGCACTACGTTTTGTTTTTACCTTCATTTTTTAACTCCTTTTTAATTTAATATAACTCAAAAAAATCGGGTTAATATTATTCGGTGGTGAGAAGCGCTCCTAAAAATTGTCTCCGTTTAACTGATCTTGCCCGGAGTCAGTGTCAATGTCAATGACTTGTCTTCAGGACGACAATTTTCAAGGGAATATTGTTCACCACAAAGGTCTTTTGTGGATTCTATAATTTGCTTAAGCACATCATAAGCAAATTCTGGATGCTCATATTCTCTACCTCTGAATACCACGGAAACCTTTACCTTATCTCCTTCTTGGAGAAATTCACGTATATGTTTTAGTTTATATTCAAAATCATGCTTGTCTATCTTTGGTCTTAATTTTATCTCTTTTACAACAACAACATGTTGTTTCTTCTTCGCTTCACGGGCTCTCCTTTTTTGCTCATAACGGAATTTCCCATAATCCATTATTCTGCATACCGGTGGTGTGGCATTGGGTGCTACCTCTACGAGGTCCAGTTCCCGAAACTCGGCTTCTCTCAGAGCATCTTTCGTGCTCATGATACCTAACTGAACCCCTTTTTCATCAATTACTCGTACCTGCGGAGCCCTAATTTCTTCATTCACACGCACCGTGTCTTCAGACGGCTTTGTTATCGTTGTTCTCCTTATTTTAGGTTTAATTTGCCTCAACTTGTGAGAAAATTATACTTGAATATCTCATATTTTATCAAATTGAATTTCTTATTTTACAATCATAACAATATCAAATTTTTGTCTTATAGAAAAACAGGCACATGAATGTAATGTATATAACATATCTGTGAATTAAAAGAGACTTAAAGGTTTCCCTTCCGACATCTCTTCATTGGCTGGCTTGTCTAACTCTAATTTAATAATGGTATCTGTTGAATCCTCTAAGGGTTTTTCAGTTTTAATCAGGACACTATCATTAGTTTGGGTTACGGTTACATGTTCCCCTGTTAAAACAGTGTTATTTATTATTTTTGATTTGAGTGGAGGCAAAGTAAGTGTATCTTTATCCCATTTTAGAATATGAACGTAAATATAAGTTCCTTTATAAGTGGAACCGCCCCATGTCCCATTAAGATAAGGTCCACCACGAGTACTATAAACACTTTCTCCATACTTATCTAACCATTTACCAATCTCTTTTAATACAGCAACTTGCTCTGGAACAATTTCACCTTCAGGTGTTGGTCCTACATTTAATAATAAATTGCCATCTCCACAAACACAATTAACAAGCATCTGAATACACTCTTTAGCAGAACGTACACGACACTCAGGCCGATAAGACCAGCCTCCACCATCTTTGCATTCAGTAATGGTAATACAGGATTCCCAGGGACGAGTATTCTGAAAAGTACCAATCTGTTGCTCTGGGGTGTCAAAATCGCCTCTGGTAAGTTTTTCAATTTCCAGAGTAGGTTTATCTTTAGGAGGATAAACAAATCGTGCAACTCGGTTATTAACAATTACCCATGGTTGGAGTTGATACATCATGTCGAAGAGACTTCTAAAATCATAATGGTGCCAATTACCAGCAACATGGTCAAACCATAATATATCAACCCGACCATAATTGCTTAATAGTTCTTTAATCTGTCCTCGATAAAATTCATCATATTTGTGATTATCCCCGACTAAATAATCAGGATGTGTCCAATCTCGCGTAGAATAGTACCAACCTAATTTTAATCCGTATCGATGCACAGAATCAGCAATCTCTTTACATATATCACGTTCAAATGGAGTCTCTTTTATGCTATATTCAGGTCGCAGATGAGTATGCCACATCGAAAAACCATCATGATGTTTTGCTACAAAAACAACATATTTCATTCCTGCCTCTTTTGCTATTTCCATCCACGCATCTGCATTAAATTTTATAGGGTTAAATTTTTTATACAAATTGTCATATACCTCCGGGGGGACAGTCTCCATCCCCGGATGGTCATGAGGATGACCAATGCGTGACCAGCTGATTTCTGTTCCATTCACACTGACAGGTCCCCAATGAATAAACATGCCAAACCGTGCTTCACGCCACCATGCTAATCGTGCATCTCTTTGTTCAGGTGTTTCATCTATGGGTAATAGAGGAGATGAATCGGTATAAGAAATTATCTGAACAAATAGCAATAAGATGATAAATACACTATTACGTTTCATGATTATCTCCTTACGGTATAAAGAAATTTAATAAGCACTGAAAAAATTATACTCTCTTCCAAAATGTTTTAAAAACTATTTTTCACTTTGTAAAGCACAATGAAGAGCAGACCGAATAAGTTCTTTTGGTGGGACACCGCTTGTTCCTTCAGAAGTACGGTATAATCGGCAACCGTGACAAGGGGGGGTCGTTTTGTCGGGTAGGCTCAATATCAAGTCCATTTATTTGTATCGTAGGAGAACCTAAAAAATGTTCACGAATTGCTGTGGCTATGTCTGGAACATCAACAATTTCAATAGGTGCGGAAATATGTTCCTCAGCCAATACTTCTTTTAATACCCCTTCCGCTTTAGGTCCAGATGGACAGCCCTTAAATAACAACAACCGAATTTGCATTACCCACAATCCATTTACTTTTTACTTTATAAAAAAATGGCAGCCCCTACGGGATTCGAACCCGTGTGACAGGACTGAGAATCCTGCATCCTAAACCGCTAGATGAAGGGGCCTTTATAATTCAAAAAATATTGTACCAAAATTATATTTGTATTAACAAATACCAAAGGTAAAATTTGATTATTATCTTGTCCCGAAGAAACATTGATAACCAAAAAATATTTGCCAAAATTGAAATAAATTACCTCTGTGAAAAATTGGGTGAGCCTCTTCTAAAAAATTACAATATAAAATAATAAAATATATTTTGTTTTTATTTATTTGCTGTAATATTTTATTATATATAGTAGTGTTTCTATCGTGTAATACTATATAATGTATATCGATTTATATAAAAACATAATTTTGGAGGAATAATTAGTGAGAATTGGAAATCGTTCAAGGTCATTCCTGACCCATGGGAAAACCCTATTTAAAAAAATGAGTTACTCTTCAAATGATGAAGTACCGAAAGAAGAAAAAATTCAACCATCGGAATCTAATGTAGAGAAAGAGAATAAAATTCCCGAGACTATGACAGTTAATTTAGAAATGGAAATTATAGAATTAGGAAGAAAAATTTCTCCACAACTTACAAACTTAAGAAAGACAATAGAAGAAAGTAAAACCCTTAATGATACTCGTAGTTGGGTATATTCTGCCATGTCGATTTTATCAAACTGTGTTGAGATTTCAGCAACAAACCATCAGGATGGTTTAAAAAATCTATTTTTAGATATGGCACGGATTATTTATTCCGCAGATAGAATAGGTAAAGCACCTTTATCTATCGAACCGACATTAGAATTGTATTCACTTCTCTGTTGTATTGTGGCTGATTTCTTGACAGGAAAGCCTAACAAGACTATGTTTGAACAATGGCAGAAAACATATAAGAAGATAACAGAAGATTATAACAAATTAGGTATTCGTCTCATATATGATGATGAAGAACCAATCCCAACAACCATAGAATCATACACTATTCCAGCGGATGAAAATGATGAAAATATAGAAAAGACTATAATTGAAGAACAAAAATCTGAAGAAACACCAACCCCGTCTGATTTGTCTGTCCCGTCCGACTTGTCCGCCCCGTCTACTCCGTCCGCTTCGTCCGACTTGTCTGATTCGTCTGACTTGTCCGATTCATCCGTCCCGTCTACTCCGTCCGCTTCGTCCGACTTGTCCGACTTATCCGTCCCGTCTGCTCTGTCTGACTTGTCCGCTTCATCCGTCCCGTCTACTCCGTCCGCTTCGTCCGACTTGTCCGACTTGTCCGCCCCGTCCGACATCAATTCACTATTAGAAAATATCACTCAGCTTCCCAACGAAGCCATTAAAGCCCTTATTCAAGACACCCTAAAGGCTATAATAGAGGGAACCCCTGAAACCGCAAAAATTAAGGCAATCGAACTTGCTACAGAAATGGCAAAATTAGAAGTAGACAAAGCAAAGACAGATTTACGCCGAACTGAATTTCAACTTGACACAATAAACTCAGAGATAACTCAAGTGCAGGAGCAGATGAATATCTGCAAAACAGAAGTTGAAACAATAAAGATGGAAATGAAGGAACAAGAAAGATTATTACAAAACACATTACAAGAAAAAAATCAAATAGAAAATAGGATAACAGACACTAAAAATAGCATTACAGAGATTGAGAAGAAAATAGCTGAATTAGAACACCAAAAAGAAACCGAACTTTTAAATCTTAAAAAATATGAAGAAGATGCTATAACAACAGAAAACACAATTCACGAATGCAATCAAAGTATCCTCTTATTACAGGATTCAATCCAAGATTCCGAAAATCAAACAAGAACACTTCTGCAAAGAATGGAAACCCTCGAGTCTATAAAATATGAAAAAGAACAGCAATTGAAATTACTTGAATATCAGATAAAAGAACGAGAATTAATTGTCGTTAAACTTGAAGAAACGATGAAAACATTAGACCCTATGTCCGCAAAATCGTTGAATAAAAATATAGACAATTCTTGTAATTGCAGACCAGAACAACAAGTAACAGATTTATTTTATGGCGAGGTATAAATGTTAAAACTGTTTCAGAAACCCATACGTGTTATTGCTATTGATTTCGGTTCTAATGCTATCCGTGTGCTTATAGGTGAACAAAACAAAGAAGGTAGTATTGCAATACTTGGTTATGGCACCAGCCCAACAGAAAGTGCTATATCCAAAGGAATTATTCAAGATATAGATGCAACACGTCAGGCATTACATCATGCCATCAGTATGGCTTATCAAAAAAATAATAAAGTTCCTCCAAAACTTATTTCTATAGGAATTAATACACCACGTGCTGAAACACAAACCAAGGAAGGAGTGGTTCGGTTAAAAAATGAGGAAATAACCGAAGAGCACATGTATCAAGCATTTGATATGGCTCAGCGAGAACTGAACAAGCACGAAAAGGAACTGATTACCTCTGTTACTTCATACGAGTGGTATATCGATAATATTGGTGTTTCTCAACCACTTGGAATGAAAGCGAATCAATTAAAAATTCGATTACATGCTACGCTGATTCCAAAAGTTATTATTGAAAACATTCGAAATTGTATAGAGAGTGTATTAACCCCGACCCACTCCGTAATTGACCACTTCATCTATAGTCCTATTGCAACAGCGTTAGGTTCTTTAACCCCCGAAGAATTTGAACTCGGCGCATTAATAATTGACCTCGGAAAAACGACGACAAACATGGCTGTTTTTTCAGAACATAAACTATTGTATGCATCTACCTTCGACTTCGGAACTATTTTCTTAACTCGCGATGTTACCGCCTTATTAAAGGTGACTTTTGATGAAGCAAACAAATTGATATATGATTACGGCATCTCAAGTGAATTGATAAACAACCCAAACATCGCATCACCTGCTGTTTCTGAATTAAAAAATATCTCAGGCTCAACTTTATCCTTATCCAGTGAAAGAAAAAACAATCCCGTTCACTTACAAAGTGCCTTGGATGGTTTCAGTCGGAATATCCCCAAAATGGAATTAGAAGGTGTCATATTTGCACGTGCACAAGAAATGGTTCATACCTTAAAACAAGAAATAGATATTAAAAAACTGGAAAATACATTTATTGGAGGTGTCGTCTTAGCAGGTGGTGGAGCCCAATTAAAAAACTTTGATATCCTTGTAAAAAAATGTTTTAATACACCTGTGCGTATTGCACGTCCATTAGGAATACAAAATATTCCACAATCTATCAATAATTCTGAGTTTGCAACTGTTGTTGGTATCCTAAAGCATGGATTTACTCAATATAACGCCATCCAGAAGGGGACAGTCTTCCAACATAAAAGAATTGCTAATCAATTTTTCCATTTTCTTACCTCCCCAAAAAAATTATTTACCTCAAAAAAGAAAAGGACTAATGCTTCGTAATTGTAACCGCATTAGTCCAAAGTAACAGAAGAAAAAGGAATTTATAATAAAGACCCAATAATCCGTTTAAATGTTTCACTATTGGATTAAAAACCAGATAAACTATTACAATAAAGAATATTTGAAATGAAATATTTCAGCTCATAATAAAACAGATTCTTAAAATCAGGAGTTCATAATGCAGAAAAAGTTTATAGAACCAAGATTGTTAAAAGGTTTTCAAGACCACCTTCCTCCCAAAAGTTTTATCCGAAATAAAGTCAAACAAGTAATAAGTAATGTCTATGAAAAATATGGTTTTTCATTCATTGAAACACCTGCAATTGAACTGAAAGAAATTCTACTCGGTCCTGGCGGTGAAAATATCAATAAAGAAATATTTTTTTTAGAAACCCCCGAGGGTGAAAAGTCAGCCCTTCGTTTTGATCATACAGTCCCATTTGCAAGAATAATAGCCCAATACCCTGACATTATCAAGCTCCCATTCCGAAGATATACTATCGGTTCTGTCTGGCGTGCTGATAAACCAGGGATAGGCAGGTATCGAGAGTTTGTTCAAATGGATGTAGACATCGCAGGCACCCCAAACATATCTGCCGATGCAGAAATTGTGGCTGTCATGGTTGAAATTATGAAAACCCTGGGATTTAAAAATTTTCGTGTTCACATCAATAATAGAAAACTTATTGATGCCCTCCTTATTTTCAACAACATAATAAACGAAGAGACACAAAAACATGTTCTACGAGTTATCGATAAACTTCAAAAGGTAGGTATAGATAATGTCCGCAAAGAATTAGGGCAGGGGAGAATTGACGAGTCCGGTGACCCTATAAAAGGTGTAGGATTATCTGAACCTGTAATTAACAAGATACTTAATTTCATAAATATCAAAGCTGAAACACGAAAAGAAATCCTTGTCCAATTAAAACAACAATTGCCTGAAAGTTCTGAAGCCCAGCATGCCATAGAAACCATGGAAGAATTAGATGAATACCTAACAGCACTGGATATCTCTGACAGGGAAGCCATATTTTCTCCATCTCTAACTCGTGGTTTGGATTACTATTCTGGACCCGTGTTCGAAATGATTCTCACAGATGCTCCCCACATAGGTTCTGTTATGGGTGGTGGTAGGTATGATACCTTGGTTTCACGTTTTACAGATAAACTTATCCCATGTACAGGTATGTCAATCGGGCTGGATAGATTAATTAGTGCAATGGAGGAACTAAATCTTTTTGAAAGGAATCTAACTCCGTATGATGTAATCATTACTCGCGTTGGGAAAGTTCCTATTCGTGAAGCATTAGCAATCGCAAAAGAACTACGAAATGCAGGATTCAGAGTATCCGTATATCTCGGTAAAAAAACGAAAGAAACCTTAGGTGAACAATTATCTCATGCCAACCACTATAATATTCCCACAGCGATTATTTTAGGTGAAGATGAACTTAAACGCGGAGAAGTTTGTATCAAAGATTTGTACTATGGCGAAAAAGCCCGTGAAAATATTAAAGATAGAGAGCAATACAGAGAAGCAGGAACTATAAGTCAGGTGACGATTCCCCGTGAGAAAATGATAGATACACTCCATTCTTTTTTATTACGAAATAAATAAAAACACTCATTACTCTCAACAAATTTAGTCACGCTCTCTTGTTCAAAAGGTACTTTATTAGTTGGGTGGGTCTCCAATAACAGGGTCACTATCCAAAGGCAATTGAGCCTCATTATATCTTATAATGCCCGTGTGGTCTACCCTAAAATATCGATTTCCAGAATAACCAAACGTTTCAGGGGAAGCGTAACAAACAAAACGAACATTCGTGGCTTCGGGCATCGAATAAACATAACCCTGTCGAATACAACCTTCACTCCATGACTCATCTAAATACCTTGTTATTGGTGTCGTTGGCATCCCATTAACAAGACTATCAAAACTACCATAAGTATTATGAGATGAATAAAATGATACTTGAGCTGTCGAAATTGCCCTTAAATTCCAAATAGTTGATGCTTCGTTGGCATGGATTCGTGAACGGATTAATGCGGGGATGGTTATTGCTGCAAGCACAGAGATAATTAAAACGACAATACTAATTTCAATTAAGGTAAATCCAACAACGATTCTCTTCTTTTTACATACCACACACATTTTTTGTCCCTATCATTTGTTTGCCTATTTATTACAGTATGATGGCGGTCACCGGGTTCCGCCATCATACCTCAGCACCAACACAACCCACTGATTAGCGGGTTAATGGCTAAACTACAATTATTGTTGTTGTTCTCCGATGGGCGGGTCACCAGCGCCAGCTTGTCCACCTGTTTTGAAGCGGATTACACCACTGGCATCTGTGTAGAAATAACGAATACCGCTTTCACCAGGGTCAGCCGGGTCTGCATTGCAGGTAAAGTTATTTGATCCCGTAGAACCCAGAGTAAATGTATAACCTTGCTTAATATTATTCTCACCACCCCAGTTTCCTGCTAAGAATGGAGGGTCTGCGCCTGTTAAGTCTGCAAAATCACCTGTATAAGAACCATTTGCAGAGTTATAGGCAACTTCAGCACCAACAATGGCTTTTAAGTTGCTGATTGCAGCAGATTCATTGGACTGCAATCTGGAACGAAGCAGATTGGGAATCGCAATTGCTGCAATAATAGCGATGATTGCTACCACAATCATCAATTCAATGAGTGTGAAACCTTTGTTTTTCATAATACTTCTCCTTAATTTGGGTTTAATTTTTTGTTAAACTTTTCTTACCTTGATACCCGGGTTACCAAGGCAAATTATTAAATTGTAGTTATAATTATATAACAATTATTATGCCAAGAAATAAAGGAATGGAAAAATATAAATAGTCTATCTTTAAATTATTAAATATCAATAAGATAAAAAATAAATATAATTATTATTAATTTTGTAAATAAATATCGCATGAAAAGAAATAACAAAAAATGTCACTTAATAACAATTTTGGTATTTTTATTATATGCCTCATATAAATCAGAAAACCTTTCCATCGATTTGCTATAAATTTAGAAATAGATTTGGAATAAGTTAAGTAAAGAATAGTAAGATTTAAATATTATTGTTTATATTCTACTATTTACCCCGCCAAAATGAAGGGAAAAATAACACCAATATTGCATATATCTCCAACCGACCCATCAACATTAACATACATAACACCCCTTTACCTAAAATAGGAACCGAAGAAAAATCTTCAACACCTCCAACATATTCTAATCCAGGACCACAGCCATTCAACGACGCAGCCACTGATGATATAGAAGTTACAATTGGCAACCCAATCCAACACAAAATAAGACTACCTATAACAAAGACGGATACATATAGAGCAAAATAACTCAAAACAGATTTCTGAACATCATCGTCAATTGCCTGTTCTCCTAAATGGATTGCCTTTATTACCCTGGGTTGGAAAATGGTTTGTATCCTATTTAGTAAGAATTTAAGTAGGATAACTACACGAATTATTTTCAATCCCCCTGAGGTTGAACCTGCTGACCCACCTATAATCATCAATATCACAAGAGCCCATCTTGCAAAATAAGGCCATGAGTCATAATCTTCTGTTGTAAAACCTGTATCCGTCATTAAGGATGTAACTGTAAAAGACACACTCCTTAGGGCTTTCCCAAAAGAGTACTGTACAAATTCACTTTTATCCAAAGAGAAAGTCCCATGATACCCCATTACACAAATAGTTAAAAATACAATAGAGAAAAACCAGATAGATATATAAGCCCGCCATTCTATATTTTGGAAGAAAGCCCGAATATTCCTCTGATAAAGAAGAAAGAACAATCCAAAGTTTGTGCCTGCACAAAGCATAAAAAAAATAGTAATTATTTCTATCGGCAGACTATTATATGCCCCAATACTCATCTGCCTCGTCGAAAATCCCCCACTGGCTAATGTTGAAAAGGCATGACATACCGCATCAAACAAACTCATTCCAAATAACATTAAAAGAATACATTGAATAGTTGTCAGCGAGATATAAACGAACAACAATTGTTTCAAAGTCTCTTTAACTCTGGGTCTAATGAATTTTACATCGGGTACAAAAGATTCAGATTTGAGAAGCAGACGACCTCCTGCCCCTAAGTAGGGGAGCACTGCAATAAACATAACCACAATTCCCATTCCACCTAAAAAATGAGTAAAAGCTCGCCAAAAAAGTAATGTTTTCGGAAAAGTCTCTATATCCTTCACTACTGTAGAGCCTGTAGTTGTAAACCCAGATACGGACTCAAAAATAGCATCCATTAGTGAAAGATGGCCAGATAAGTAAAATGGAAAAGAACCGCAAATAGTAATTAATATCCATCCTAACCCCACTAAGGCTAACGATTCCTTAATTAAAAAACGCTCCTCCTCCGCCTTACTTTTTCGGAAGGTAGATACAATACCTAATACTCCGATTAAAAACACATACATAAAGGACTCTAAAATATAAGGAATAATATCTGTCTCATGATAGGCTATAGCGGGAACTAATAATAACGAAAAAACAAAAGCATATCCGATTAGAAGTCTTCCTAAATAATTAATTAATTGAAAGTAATTCATTTTGATTACCGTTTTCTATATAAAAATTAGTTCTTCAAGTCCCATATAAATCTATCATTTAAATAATTTACTCACGTCATTAAATTTTTCAGCCTTTGTTACAATAACTACCCGATCACCTTCCTTTATCACATCGGTTCCTGTAGGAATTATTGGCTGTTCTTCACGAATTATTCCTGCAACCACACAACCAATGTCAAATCGAATATCTTTAAGAGCACGATTAAGAAACTTAAAGGATTTTTTAATCTCATATTCGGCAATTTCAATACCCCGTATATTCAATAAATGTTTTACCGTATTTTGATATACAATTCGCAATACCTTATTAACAAAACTGTAGTATGGAATTACCGAGTAATCAATTCCAAAACGGTCTACTAATTCACCAAACTGTTTATTATATATAACACTTACCACATAAGGGATACCTATGTCCTTCGCTAAAGATGCTGCCACTACATTCCGTTCATCATCATGGGTCGGTGCAATGAATACATCAAAATCCTTTACCGCTATCAATTGAGAGCGATTGCTCAATGGGTCATCATTTATAATATCCATTTTATATTTAGAAAGTATCTGCGACAACTCCTCTGCCCGTTGTTTATCTTTCTCAAATAATTTAATCACAGAAACTTTATCTTTTAATGCTCTAATAATCTGAACAGTTATAGGTGTTCCACCTAAAATAATAACTCTTTTCTTCTTATCCCAATCCCCTGTAAATACCTTTACTGCACGTGCTATGCCATCACGTTTCCCAAAAATTCCTAAAATATCTCCACACTTTATCTGTGTTTCTCCTGTAGGCACATCCACCTGCTTCCCTGATTTTATATACCCAACAACTAACTTTTCTCTAATTACATCCATTACCTCCTTCAAAGTCTTTCCACTTTCCTTAAATTGGTTCCAGACCCTCAATTCATAAAATTGGATACGGTCATTTCCATACTCTTCTGAAACCAATAGCCCTGGCGATTCAGTAAAACTCGCAATATCCGTTGCAGCCAATTGGTCTGGCGACAAGAAATAATCAATCCCCAGAATGCTCTCATATAAAAATGCATTATTAATATAGACCATGTCTGAAATCAAAGCAGACACACTCACCGCACCTAAGTTTTTTGCGCAACTACTTGCAATTATATTTGCCCTATCATCCCCCAAAGTTGCAATGAAAAGGTCACATCCACCACTTATTACCTCCTGTATTAATGATGGGTCTTGAGCATTACCTAACCGTGTGCCGACGTCGACCCTTCCTGTTAAATCGTCAAGTACTGATTTGTCGTAATCTATCACGGTAACATCATTATCCTTGTAAAGCATCTCCGCCAATAGCGAACCTGCTCTACCCGCACCTGCAATAACAATTTTCATATCTTTTATTCCAATATATGAATGTTATCTTTTAGAATTCTCTTTCACATTATCTTTGTTGCTCATTACATATTTTATATATATAAAATGGTATTATATCACTAAAATAAACCATGAAATAAAAAGGAAAGGGATATGAAAAATACAATTCCTCTTAAAATCAAAAACACTATCTACACACTACCTATTATCATTTTTTTACTATGCTCTTCTATATTTTCCGAAGAAGAATTTCAAGCAATTCTGGGATTAAACACAGATTTTACCAAGGTTTCAATAAACACCTCCCATGATAGGCTTATCAAAGAGAGATTTACTGTGGATAAAGGGGTATTTACCCAAACAGAAAACGGGAGAGCGGGTCTCGAATGGGCAAAGGAACTTCTACATGAACAGACAACAATCCCTCTAACAACATATACCTTATACAGAGAATATCAAAGAACAGGAGACCGTAAAAAATATGAAAAGCCTTATTTCCTGAAAAGGTCTATGCTTTCCGCGACCACCTTACTTATTTATTTTGAAAATGACGATTCATTACTTCCTCTTCTTAATGACCTAATCTGGGACATCTGCGAAGAATCTTCCTGGGTCGTTCCTGCTCATGAACGGCAAGAGAAGTATACGTATGTTGACCTTTTTTCTGCTGAAACCGCTACCCAATTAGCCCATACATTGCTTTTCTTAGAAGATAAATTGTCAGATGAAATAAAAAAAAGAATACGCTACGAAGTCAAAAAAAGGGTTATGCAACCGTATCTCTTTTATTCCGAAGATAAATATGGCTGGGTTCATGGACGAAATAACTGGACAGGTGTTTGTGCTGGGTCTATCGGCGAATGTTTTATCATACTGGAAGAAAACGAACAAATCCTGCGCAAAGCCATTACCCTCGTTACGAATCAATTAGCCCGCTTCGTGAAAAACGGTTTTGCAGAAGATGGCGGTTGTCTGGAAGGTATTTCCTACTGGAACTACGGACTCACACATTACGTCAGTTTTGGGGAACTGCTTTACGAAGCAACCGATGGAAATGTCAATATTATGCAGAACCCCCGACTTTACCAGATTGCCTTCTATCCCTATGTTGTTTATTTAGGAAATGGACAATTTGCCAGTTTCTCTGACGCTCCATCTCAATTTTATCCACATGCTTTCATCACACATCGGTTAGCAGAACGCTTCTCCGCTTACGACCGACTTTCTTCTACATCTCATCCGTTCATTTACCATAAATTGGGAGAACAATTAAATGTAGATTACCTACATGTACTTGCTAATCCTTCACCAACACACTGGCATTTTGGAGATATTATTCGCAATATCCTCTGGTCCTACCCTTATTCTCAACAACCCAAACAAGAAATCCCCATTGAAAGCACCTACTTGCCCAAATCAGGTATCGCAAGATTGGTTTCAAAAGATAATAATGGAAACACATATATCGTTATCTGTAAAGCAGGTAGTAATAATGAACCCCACAATCATAACGATGTTGGAAGTTTCGTCTATGCAGTTAATAACACTATTTTCCTTACCGACCCAGGTGCAGGTCTCTACTCACGAGAATATTTCAGTGCTAAACGATATGAAAACATCTTCACAAACTCCTACGGACATAGCCTACCCGTTATTGGTGGGAAACTACAAAGTGCTGGAGAAAAATACAAAGGAAAACTTAACTATGAACAACCCAACAAAGCTATTATAAACTTCCATGACGCATATGATATTCCAGCCTTGAAAAAAGCACAACGAACTCTCCTGCTAAACGAAGGTGGATTAAAAATTACCGATGATTTTGAATTCTCAAACCAAGGGGAAGAAATTGAAGAAGCACTTGTAACATGGTTACCAGTATCTATACAGAACAATTGTGCCATTATCGAAAGTAAGGAAGGCAAAATTAAAATTACCCCTTCTAACGGCTCGTTCGAAGTTGAATCCCTCAAAAAACAATGTGAGGAAAACAACCGTTCTGGCGAACTTTCCCGCATAAGATTGAAACTCCCAATGCAGACCAAAACACAGATTACATTTAACATAACCTTTTCAAAATAACAGTCTGTCCTGTCTGACTTGTCTTACCTGTCCGACCTTTCTGGCTCGTGTGCTTCCACCTAATTCTCACAATTAAATCTCCATTTTTACCTTTATTCTATTTCACTTGACTTTTTTAACCCCAATGTTTATGATAAAATTACAAAATCATAAGGAGTAATCCGTGATTAAACGAAAAATTATTTATATAGACTCCGAAAAATGCAACGGCTGTGGACTATGTGTTAATGCCTGTGCTGAAGGGGCTATTAAACTTATTAACGGTAAGGCACAACTTGTTTCAGATGTTTATTGCGATGGATTAGGTGCGTGCCTTCCCCATTGTCCCACAGGGGCATTATCCATTGTCGAACGCGAAGCAGAACCTTTTGATGGAGAATTGGTCAAATTACACCAAAGCTTAAAAGAGCAAAAAGCACCTGTTCACACATGTCCGAGTATACAATTTAAACCTGACCCATCCAAAAAAGGGACCCTTTCTCACTGGCCTATACAGATTCGTCTTGTTCCTCCTATGGCTCATTATCTTCAGAATGCGAAACTATTAGTCGTGGCGGATTGTGTACCTGTGGCATATCAAAATTTTCATAAAGAATTTTTAGATGACCATGTAGTTCTTGTAGGTTGTCCAAAATTCGACCCCAAAGAACAATATGTACAGAAATTTGCTGAAATTTTTATTAATAATGATATAAAAAGCATTACAATTCCCGTAATGGAAGTTCCATGCTGTCAGGCTTTGCCTAATATCGTACTTGCAGGTTTGCAATATTCAGGAAAAAATATTCCTATCGAAAAAATAATAATCTCTATTCAGGGAGAAATACTAAGCAAGCAATTAATTAACGGGTAGAAATAAATGCAAGGAAAATCGTCCAAACTGTCTTCAGGCTTTTCTTATGTATTGCCCATTTGCATATGCCTTGGATTTTTTATTGGGATAGGTTCTTTCACTTTTTACTATGCTCGTGGTTATTCCTACCTTACTGATGACCCCAATGCCTGTGCTAATTGCCATGTTATGAAAGATTTTCTTGATTCATGGCAGAAATCCAGTCATCACAATGTCGCAGTATGTAACGATTGCCACACAGGACATACGTTGTTTTCAAAGTATTATGTTAAAGGCTTGAACGGCTATCATCACTCCACTGCTTTTACTCTGGGCAATTTCCACGAACCTATCCGTATTAAAGAATTTAATCGAAAAGTTGCGGAGGGTAATTGTAGATACTGTCACGAAGATATTGTGCAAAACATTGACTCAAATATCGCTCATCGTGAACCATTACAATGCTTGAATTGTCATTTTAATGTAGGTCATTTTAATTATTAAAGGAAAGGAAAAGGAACATGGCAAAAGACTTCAAAGGCAATGAGGGGATGTCCTCAATTACCGCAATTGTTCTTATACTGGTAGTTGCTGTCGCTACATTTGCGGTAACCGCGTTGCTTATCAACATTTTTGAGAAGCAACAGGAGGCAAAAAATCCTTTCTTCCGTGTCGTTGAAATTAACGATGACACAGAAGACCCAGAAATCTGGGGTAAAAACTTTCCTATCCAATATGACCTATACAAACGAACTGTGGATATGGTCCGCACAAAATACGGTGGCAGTGAAGCACTACCCCATACACCTACCGAAAACGACCCACGTTTCGTGGTCAGTCAATCTAAAATTGAACTTGACCCTCGTCTGAAACGAATGTGGGCGGGTTATGCCTTTGCCATTGACTTTCGTGAAGAACGCGGACACGCCTATATGCTCGATGACCAGACCTTCACCGGTAGACAACAAAAACCCCAATTTGGGGTTTGTGCTCATTGCCACGCATCTGTTTATGTCCCATATAAAAAATTAGGCGATGGAGACCTTATTAAAGGTTTTGAAAAAATGAATCCCATGCCTTACATGGAAGCGAGAAAACTCTTACAACACCCTGTATCTTGTATTGATTGTCATGACCCAAATACGATGCAATTACGAGTAACCCGTCCAGGCTTCCTTGAGGGAATTAAAACTTATAAAGAAACTCAGGGTATAAAAGACTATAATCCCAATACCATGGCAACCCGCCAGGAAATGCGAACTTATGTCTGTGCTCAATGCCATGTCGAATACTACTTTAAAGGGGATGAAAAACGACTTACCTACCCCTGGCATAAAGGTTTAGAAGCAGATAATATTCTTGCCTATTATGATGAAATTAACTTTAAAGATTGGGTCCATGCGGAAACAAATGCACCCATGCTCAAAGCACAGCATCCCGAATTTGAATTATGGAGTCAGGGAATTCATGCCCGTTCTGGCGTCGCCTGTGCAGATTGCCACATGCCCTATACTCGCGTAGGAGCCTTAAAAGTAAGTGACCATCATGTCCGTAGTCCATTATTGAATATTAACCGTGCCTGCCAGACCTGTCACCATTTCTCCGAAGAAGAACTCAAAGCACGCGTAGAGCGTATTCAAGACAAAACAGCTGAAATGAAAGATATGGCAATGGATTCTCTTATAGCACTCATTGACGATATTAAACGAATCATGGATACAGGTATCTCCAATGAAAAAGTTGAAGAAGCCCGCTTATGCCAGCGCCGTGCATCATTCCTGATAGACTTTGTTGAGGCGGAAAACTCCACAGGTTTCCATGCCGACCAGGAATCCGCCCGTATCCTATTCAAAGCCATGGACCATCTCCGCAAAGGACAGGTCGCCCTCAAAGACGCCATCACCTTATATCAAGCTTACGGTAATACAACTACAAATTAATTTATAAATGATAATTTAATTTTTCATATAATTTAATATGGATATTCTTTTTATAGTTATAAATTTTATTATTTTATTCTTACTATAAAATTTTGTTTTGATAACCTTAATTTTATTAAAATATAAAGTGTACAAAACCTTTCTTAATTTAGGATATAATGACAAGTAGAGCTCCCTTAAATAGAACAATTACATTATCAAAAGAGGATATAGAACGCTATAAAAGGGATTTAATTAAGATAAATTCTCCTGTAAATATAGAGGCCATCCTCAATAAAGTGATCAATCAAAATTTTTGGGAAGTTATAGATTTCTTACCACCTTGTTTTGTTGACCTTCTTTTTGTAGACCCACCATATAATTTAACAAAAACATTTAATACATGTTCATTTACAGAAATGACTACACAAGAGTATATGAATTGGACAGAATCATGGTTAAATAAAATAATAAAATTATTAAAACCGACATCTTCAATTTATATCTGTGGAGATTGGCGTTCTTCTTCCGCAATTCACCTGTTATGTGAAAAATATTTTAAGGTAAGAAATAGAATAACATTTGAAAGAGAAAAAGGAAGAGGAGCAAATTCAAATTGGAAAAATAATTCAGAAGATATATGGTTTTGTACAATGTCTAATGAATACTATTTTAATTCTGAAGCAGTGAAGTTAAAACGAAGAGTAATTGCACCTTATCGAGAAAAAGGAAGACCTAAAGACTGGGAAGAAGAAAAAAATGGAAAATATAGGTTAACTTATTCATCAAATATATGGACAGACATCACAATACCTTTTTGGTCTATGCCAGAAAATACTCCCCATCCGACTCAAAAACCAGAAAAACTACTAGCGAAGATTATTCTCGCTAGTTCAAAAGAAGGAGATATTGTATTTGATCCATTTGCAGGTGTAGGAACAACAGGGGTTGTTGCAAAAAAATTAAGACGAAATTTTGTCATGATTGAATTAGATGAAGAATATTGTACTTATGCTACCAAAAGGTTATATCTTGCAGAAAATGATAATTCTATACAAGGTTATTATGATGGTGTTTTTTGGGAACGTAATTCATTAACGGATGTAAACAGAAAAAATATTAAAAAAGAAAGATCAAAAAAAGAAAATTATGAGATGTTTTTATTCTCTGAAAGAGATAGCTAGGAATAGATAATGAAAAGTTCTCTTTTTTATGATGGACATTATAAAAATGTAGAAGAAAAAATTAAAATATTTCTTAATAAATATCCCGATTTTTTAAGTAGAGAAACATTTTATAGTACAAGGGCGACAGGAGATGCTATACAAAATATTTTAGAGGAAAATTTTCAAAACATTTTAGGAATTCCTTTGAAAGATTATTCTAATAAGTTTGCACGAAGAGCAATGGCAGATATAGCATTTACAGACCAAAACGATTTATATTATATAGTTGATGTAAAAACACATAGATTGGGAACTTCATTTAACATGCCTAATCTTACTTCTGTGGAAAGACTATCTAGATTTTATGAAGATGATTCTAACTATTATGTGTTGTTAATAGTAGTATACAATATAAACAAAAATGTCCATATTGAAGTAGAAAGAGTTCATTTTATACCTATAGAATTTCTTTCTTGGAATTGTTTAACTATAGGTGCTTTGGGATGGGGACAAATTCAAATTGCAAATGCAAATAGCATAGTTATAAAACAAGGTTATTCTAGAAAAAAATGGATGATAGAATTATGTAATGTATTATTTGACTATTATCCTAATGAAATTAACAAGATAAGAAACAGGATGGAATATTTTAAGAAAATTAAAGAGAAATGGGAAAATAAGAAAGATATATGGGAGTGAAATATTTGCTATTTTTACATTATTATAGGTTTTTCTTCCAGTCGAAGTAGTAGTTGTTTTGGGGACCGAACCAGCCGACATTCCACGCACGATTAATAGCACCATAGACATTTTCTTCCGTTGCCCATCCCCAGCGTTCTGAGGTGATATGTCCATCACACCATAATACATTTGCCCTGCCCCAGTGGCGAAAATGTATCGAAGGCGACATAAATACTCCTTCCTGCCCCCTTGGATAATCTGCGGAAACCATCAAGGGCGGTTCTACAAAACTGTACTCCACTATATATCCGTTCTGTGGCATGCCACTATCTGCAAACATAATCGTCTCCGACGGGTTTTCAATCATTCGTTCATGCATCCCCGATTTACACGCTTTTACAGGGTCTTGTTCGATACTCAACATCGAGCCGACATACGCCATGTTATAGCCATATCCCCCCGAACCCGATTCGAATGCATTGGGAACTTCGCCCAACTGACGATACTCAAAAAATTCCGGGCATTCCTTGATTCTCCCTTCAGGGACATATTCAAAAAGCGGTCCTTTACGAAAATCAAAAGGTGTATTCGGATTTGGTGTTTCTCGTTTTCCATGCCACCTGCATTTTCCCCCAAAATGGTCCGGTTCAGAACCCGGCAATAAGAAATCATACATATCCGATGCAGAGGGAACATAATATCCGTTGTTTTCACTGGCATACATTGTATTGGCTAAATATAACTGTCTCAGATTATTGACACATGAAACACTTCTTGCCTGAGCACGTGCTCGTGATAATGCGGGGAGAAGTATCATTGCCAGAATGCTAATGATGGCAATAACAACCAGCAGTTCAATTAGAGTAAATCCCATATATTTATTATGTTTATCAACGAACATTATATGTATCCTTTAGCCACATCTTCCCCCTCATAAGCAAAAACGCCACTATGATTAACATTAAAGAGATATTAAAAAATTTTCCTGCTACAGGAAGGGCTTGAAGTTCAATATCAAATTCGCGACATATCAATAAATTTCCATGAGGTTCGTCATATATACATATTTCCAATTGTGTAGTTTTGCGCTCCGATAGAGGTTTTACAACAAAATAAATTCTTCCCTGGAAGATGGGTATCTGATGTCCTTCTACTGCAGGTTGTTCATCCCGCGTTATAATAATTCCACCCGCAACATCAACGGTTACTACTCCCGACTGAACAGGATTCCCATAAACATCGAAAATCTCATCAGAAATAAAACTGTAATAATTGCTTCCCGCCCCAAAATTCCACACATCCGGGACATAGCCGGGTAGTCCAGGTAAAACTTCAATGAAGGTTTCCCCTCGTATCGTATTATCTAAACTCTGAACGGTGATTTTGCCTCTACCTGCTACGGTCCCTGCCTCCAATTCAATATTCAATTCTCCATCTCTAACCGCAACCTGAAGACCTTCGGTCTCTGTATCATCATCTCCATTCAGTATATTTAGTAAAAAAGAGTTAACCGTGAACATAGTTCCATCAGCTACAGGCACATTATTTGCATCTTTAATTTCATCTCCAATAATTCTTACCATCTCACCATATCCTGCCACTCTTGTTTGTGCTGGATTGGCTACCAAACGGATATGTCCCTGACCGGGATTAATATCGCCCTCCCCTGCTACTGAAAAGATACCCAATATCCCTGTATATTGTGTCTGAAATCCTATCTTATTATTCACAAGATCTCTATCTACGACATTGACATTCGCATTTGTCCATTCTGTTCCATTCCAACGATAAACACTCAAAGCGGATTCATCCAATCCTTCAATCTGTCCTGCAGTATATTGGACGGTTATCTTTGGTAATGCAACCTGTGCGGATTGAAAATCATTAATAGAAGAGATAAATTGAACAAATACCCCCCCTTTTATTAATCCTGACACACCCACTGTTGATGGGTCGGAGACTGTCTGCAACTCTACATTACAATTGTAATCTCTTGTCCCCGTCCTACTACCTGAAGAAAATAAAGATACACAAAGCGTACCATTTTGATTGCATGCAGTCCCTAATTCCGTTCCTGCAGGACTTCCTCCCCACTCCATTGGGACTTCCAGAGGGAACACCGTGCTTTCAGGTCGGTTTGGGTCTGTCCCTGAGACCCGTGTTTCATACTCATCAAGAATCCCATCACCGTCCGTATCAATATCTGGTGCAACATCTGCAAATGCCATCACTTCCGTTGCGAAATAACCATACACAGGGTCAAGAATATTGGGTATCGTTGAAACCCGTATAAAATCAAATTCATCAAGATTTGCTGGGTTCCCTGATTCATCCACAGCCCACGCAATATCAAATGCATCACCTCCGCCGGTTCCAAAATCAATACCTACTATAAAGGGATTATCGGGTCTTACATAATTATCTCGGTAAGGTAACATAGTAGGATTCGTATCCGCATATCCCCAAACGATTTCATTACTGGTTGAAGTTACAACACTCCCAACAAATGGCGGAGTATTTGTCATTAAACCCTGCGGGAAAACATTGCGATTCAAGTTTTTACTTCCGGGGATAACATACCATTTATCATCGGGTAACCCATTCTTATTTTCATCCTTTGATATTTCAATCAGTCCCGGTTCAATAAACTTTCTCCGCATATCTCCCCCAACCCAAAATGCATTTGAATAAACAATACAGTCCAACCCCATCGGATTTAGGGCTTCATCCTTCACAGGTGTTTTAAATTTAACAACAAGGTAACTTTCTTGAGGTTCACCTGGTGTGCCAATAGAATAAATTCCATTTAATGCAGGCAAACTTGCTCCAAACCCCATTGGTGAACCTAAAACCAATTGTGGATTTGTAAAACCTACATTCTGATTCTTGCCAAAATAGGCTACTACTTCATCCGCCCATGGGTCATCCGTAGCATAGGAATATACCGCTATAACATTAAATAATAGGGTGATTAATAAAAAATATTTTATTCTTTTTAACATCGCATCTATAGCCTTTCAAAAAAAACAATTCAGGCTACAGACGGAGGATTAAACACTGGAAGGAAGATTGTTCAGCCCTTATTTACAAGGACTGCCAGACATCAGCCTTCCCGCGAGACCTCAGTCTGTTCGCTCAAATCGGACAGTAACCGGCAGGTCTTCGGACTTGCAGGCACAAACACAAACCTACTTGGCTCGGCTTCCCAGACCTATGTCCAGTGCCATAACGAGCTGTTCGTTCCTGCTCACCGCTGCGGGGCAGTTCCGGCTTCGCACCGGATTCCCTCTTAGCACCCTGTATACAACTTCGGGTGACCGGCAACAGAGCGATTTATTTCTACTTAAACTTTATATATTATTAATAACATAAAATATAAAAAAAAATCAAATAACAAAAACTTTTTTCAAAAAATATGGTATTATATTTATAGAACAAATTAGCGAAGGAGTGAACATGCCATTGGATTTAAGTAAATATCAAGGACAACAAACACCGCCAAGTAAAGCCATCGGTTTATGGATTTTTAATATTGATGATAAGGATATATGTTTCTGGGGAAATTATGATGAAGTAGTAAAAACTGCGGAACTTTATCTAAAAACAAAAAATATGCAAGACAAAACAATTTATCTAATTGACTGTATTGATTATAGCTACTTCTTCAATGAAGATTTTTCCATTAACCGATATATAAAAATATCATAAGTATCTATCTACCAATATCTTACAATTATAGTAACAAAAAGAATCTCAAATCCGTTTATAAAGGGAATAAAATTTTATCCCGAAAATTTGGCAAAATTTTGTGAGATATGCTATAATATCAATGATAGTGATTGTATTTATTAAAATGTGATTATAAGGATTTATACTATGTTATCTTTCATGGACGTCCGTTGCCCACATTGTGGAGCACAAGGTAGAATTGTTCTACCTCCCTTAGGAACAATATTAATTGGACCTTGTCCGCAATGCAAAGGAATGGTTGCTCTATTTAATGGCACCACATTACCATTAGACAGTAAAATTATTTTAGAAGGCACAATGGATGAAAAGAAAAGACATGTAGCGGAAGTATTTAGCAATTTTATTGAAGAACGGGTAGAGGAATTTTTTAAACCCAGAAAAGAAGAAACTTCCTCGTTTGATTCAGACCAATCTGTAGAGCCATTTCAACCTGAACATAGAATTGAAGAATACAGCCGTAAATCGGGGAAGAAAAGACCCATTACAAAAGAAGAAGTCTCCCGATTCAAAGAGAAAGAAATTGACCTACTCGACAATCCTGAAACATTTAAAAAATATTTCTGTAACTAAGCAGATTTTTTTAATCTCCAAATAGAAAAAAGCCGGTAGGGAAGAGGCAAATTTCACATGCACCTTAATAGGAATAAGCGTATCTATTATTACATGTATTTAAATTAATTTTGTACTTCGTTTCTTTTCATAATGTTATAACCTACTGCGTTAATTTTTCACTTTGTGCACATGATACGCGATACAATTCCCATGCAATTGCTGAATTGACTACCCCACTCGATGCTAACGCTGGTACATCATACCCTGCTATTGGAACACAGGCATCTCCAAATGGCCACATGGGGTCAATCCATACTGTATCTTTGTCTGTTGGAAAGTCACGGTCCATATACGGTGCTACATACACAGCCTTGGCACCCGCAGTTTTGGCTCGTTCAAGCATATTCCGTGGCGGATGTTGATAACCGATGTGAATCACCACATCCCCCGCAGAATAAACATCCTTCGGTTCGGGAATATAACTAAAGCCAGCATTCCATACCTCAGACCGAAACAAACTGCCTATAGCAGTTTTACTAACTTCATCCGGGAAAAGATGTCCCATGCTATACATTGTGAGTGTGCGACCTGCTCTTTTTGCCTCAGCCACCCATCTACCTACTGTGTCGAAATCCAAACGATGACGCGACTCACAACGTCGTAGCATTGCAGAAACACGCATCGCATAATCCTTTGCGAGAACCCCAGGCGGAATTGGCGAAACATTATGTGTATCATGCCAAAAAATTCGATTGCCCTGATACTTCTGCATTCGTGGTATACCTCCATAGAGTCCAATGCTTTCAAACAGCACTGGCATTTTTCCCAACCGCGAACATGCAGATACCAATTCACCAGTAAACATCCACGCATAAATTGCCATCGTTAGTGTTGGAGAAAGACCATAGTCACACATCAACAATGTCATTGCTCCTGGAATAGGATGAGTAACACCAAAAACGACCCAACATGCCCCTGACGTTGATATAGCTTCTGGTACTGGATGTTCTGCATCTGCGAAAAACAGTACGGCGTCGTTATCCATAGTAATCGTCTCTGGTAAGATAGCAGTAAGCATCAATCCTCCAGCCCGACCCGTTATCTCGCTTACCAGAGCTGGATTTCCACCAGCATAAAGTTCCCCACCTGCGACAATTCTTTTTGCTACCATTTCCCCTGCCTGCACCATTGCAGGGATATCTTCCTGTGCTCGGTCAAGGGCATCTGCTGTCCGCAGTAGATACGAATCTGACATTGCACCTATAATCATAATCGCACTTATTACAATAATCATATATATCTCCTGTTTCAGTTTCTTACTACTTATATATCATTTGATAATAAATGTTTACCAATCCCATCTATTCAGCATAACAGAAAAATTTCAATCTCTACAATTTAAGTAATACGTGTTCTAAATTGTTTATTACCTTTTAATAACCTCTAACATTACAGATATTTTCAGTAACTAATCCCTCCAAATTATTCGTTGTATAAAAAAAATCATATATTTGATTTTAACCACAGTATTATCATATAATCACTTTATAATACGATATGTCGCGGGGTGGAGCAGTCTGGCAGCTCGTTGGGCTCATAACCCAAAGGTCGCTGGTTCGAATCCAGCCCCCGCTACCATTGAAATTAAAAGGACTTGCACAAATGTGTGAGTCCTTTTTTCGTGTCAATAAACTATAATCGACCCATTTACGTTTCAACAATAATCTAACGTTTATAATAGGTTTGATTAAAAAATCGTTATTATTAACGATATTCGTTGTTTCCTTGCAAAATATGATTTAATTACATTTATAATGTATCATTAAACAAGGAAATAACGATGACGAATTTTATTATTGCACGGTTCCTTCTATCCCTCGTTTTTACATTCTCATCTCCACCAACATTTCAGGATTTGATGAACCCCGATGTATTTCCCGACCCACAATGTGGAATGCTTGTAGAAAAAGCAGAGATTGTAAATGGTAAATTATTTATACAGACTACAGGTGCGAAATTCTCACTCAACCCAACTGGTGACGGAACTTTTCAGCAACGGATTGGACACCCTCGTCCTGTCCTTACAATAAAACTGGGGACAGGTGTTATAGAAGTTCCACCAAAAATAATCGCTAATTCACTTGGACGTGCTGTTATATCTTATGATAAGTTTAATCTTCGCATCAACGGCGATTCTTTATTCATGTTTCAGGCATTAAAACCTCTTACAGTTACAGTATCCAAAAAAATCGATGTCGGTTTTCATGCCTCATACAAAGCGAATCATGTAATTTTTGATGAATATGGTGGTTTTGGTCTATGTTACTCAGAACAAGAGACGGATGATGAGTTCAATCCTTACGGCGAGACAACCGCAAAATATACCATTCCTCCCAACGCTGTGTTATGGATAGGTGTCTGTCCACCAAAACCATATAATTGGGAACGTTCCATTCATGATAACATCGTCTGGCACTGGTCAAATCAGTTAGGTTATCCTCCCGACACCGAATTAATATCATGGGCAAAGGAAGGAAACATCATCCTGCTTCAATCAGAAGTAATGCTATGGAAAGACTGGAACCTTGCTTTCATCCCGAGATTAGGCGAATCAGAATTTGCCCGTGTCCGAGATACCTGCCATCAACACGGACTACGATTTATTGTCTATACAAGCCCATACTATTTCTTAAAAGGCACACCCTTTGAATCACAAGCCATGAATTCATTCGAAAATTTCAAGGGTTGGCCACCAGGTGATGCTACAGGTAGAAACATAGACCTATTTTTGTCAGAAATTTATCGAGTGATGAAAGAATACAAACCCGATGGTTTATATTTTGACGGGCAATACACAGACAACCCCGCACCATTATATATGCTTGCCAGAAAAAGTCGAGAACTATTAGGTGAAAATGGCATTTTAGAATGGCATTCAACATGGGCTCTTGGCAATGGACAATGTTTCCTGCCTCAAGCCGATGCCTACATAGACATTATCCTTCGAGGTGAAGGACAAGACACGTTATACAAAGACTTTAATTATCTTCGCTACTTCGTCTCATGTTACAACACCAGCAACAGTATCGGTGTGTTATGCACCAATGGACCTCATAAGCCCTCTGCAGATACTATTGACCGACTCCTTAAAGCCAACTGTCGGCTTCATACAATTGTTGGTTGGCTACAAGATAAAGAAATGATGAACCTGCTTAAAACACACTATCGAAACAAACTCACCCCAAAACTTCGTAACGAAATTGAGCAATTAGCAATGGAACGACAAAAAGAAATACCAAACATCTCAAAGAAGAGAGCCAACGAAGAGAAAATGTTACTTCAAGAACCTTCATGGGAAAAACCAATTTTTGTTGAGGAATTCAACAGCATACCTGACTGCGAATTACACATCTCCCCACAGAACAACAATCCCTTCTCTGTTCAAAGTGGAATCATGTCCATCTCCGCTTTGCCTCATACATACGCATACATTACCTGTCCATTAGACAACATCATTCAGGGATTTACTGTTCGCTTAAGACAAGGCACTGACAACGGAATGTCATGGGGTCCAGCAGTTCAAATCCGTTGGGAAGACGACTCACGCTTGAGGGTTGGACTCCGTAGCGATGGACTAATACAACTTGACATCGGAAGCGAACAAAAACTATTCAAAGGATTTAATCCTAACGAATGGATTCAATTGCGAGTCCGCTGGACAGAACACATAGGACTAATCGAAATATTGAACCCAGACAATCAATGGCAAAAAATTACCCGCTTCAATCATGCCTGCCCTATTCATACTCCCGCAAAAAATGTATCCTTCGGCAAAGTCCCCTATAACGGCGAACCCATCGACCACACCGATAATAATAACCTTCTCCCTGGCACCAACCAATGGGACACTCTCTCCCTATTTTAAGTACTCCCACCTGTCCGACTCCTCCGCCTCGTCCGACCTGTCCGACTAATCCGATTAAAATTCTATCCCTAATTGCCTCAAAGCCTCATAAATTTTCTCACGCTCTTGCCTTGTTATCTTACCCTCTCTGGCACGAACTATTATTTGCACTTCTTTAAATTTCCCGTCAATAAACTTTATAACTTGCATAACATCGCTTACCTTCCCCTTGGGTAGTGGAAAATTCAATTCAAGTTCTTCTTCATATATGTCCTCTCTCTTACTCTCTATTGCCTCTTTACCAATTATTTGTTCTGTTGAATATGATGTGCCCAATCCATTCTTTACAACTACAGGTTCTTGAGATTTTTCTTCACCTCTTTTTTGTGGTTCACAATGATTCTCTGCAATAATCACTTCATTATTCTCAAAGGAAACATTCGGTACTTCCTTAAAATATCTACAGACAGCCTTATCACCGGATAATTCCCCCAAACCAAACATGCCCTTACTCACCCCTTCCTTAATAGCATCTTCCAGAACGGACTTCGATAACAATCTTGACTCTCCAGGTACCCGATACGATGCATTCAATATCTGTTCTGTTATCACATAGTCCTTTCCTTTCAAATAACGCTCTTTTACAACTATTGGCGCGATTCGTTCTAATATCTCCCCCTGCGACCGCAGTCTTTCATACACCTCCGCAACAATACTCTGCACATTACCATGGGTTGCAATCCCCAAATCATCAATCTTATATCCTTCCTTAGTAGGGATTCCTACCTGACGATATAACCTCCGTATCGTTTCTACCAATTCCTTGTCCATCTCCTTTACTTTACTCTGTATATTCTTCTTCTGCTCATCCGAAATTTGCAATGTCATATCTTCCAATATAGATTTATGCGCCTTGTATTCCCGAATAACATTCTTAAACATCTCTCGCTCACTTTCCATCGGAAAAAGGAAAAATACCGTATTACAATTTACCCGTGGACTGGCCCCTTTTTTCTGTATCATATTCAAAATAACATCTTTATCTTCCCACGGCAAAATTACCAGTTTCATCTCATTAGTATCCGGAATATTAGATGGATTTCTCTCCCATATATATACCCTTAACTTATCGTGTTTCGTGTTTCTCAAAAGCAACTCTCGTTCCATCTCTTGAATATCAGAATCCTGGACATTTTCCTTTTTAGTTAATAAAATCCTATTTATATTCGGTTTATTAGAAAAATAATATTTGCCCCCATGATACTGAATATAAAACAACTTATTCTTTAATTGTTCTATCGCCTCCGTAACCGCACTCGAAGGATTTCCTATAGTCGTCGAACACCGTTTAATTTCACTCAACGTCGCACCCCTTTCCTCGCCACCTGAAAAAGAATACATAAAAATAGTTGTTGCAGTTCTCGTTCCCAGCTTTAAATTCTTATACATACTTCCCGACTCACGATTAATTCTCTCACTCCCAGAATTATAATCCGTAATGTCCTGTGCTATTACACTATTAAACTCACTTCCACAATATCGAAGTAATTCCTCCCGCACCTCATGCTTCATTAATGGAAAATCAGCAACACTAATATACGGAACCTTTTCTTTAATTAAGGCCCCTACAACAAGAGCCAATAATCGCAAAACACCCCGCGTCCGTTGAAAATTAGGAAGACTACCCCAACGATGATACAGAACATCTATCACCTCCGGCATGAAGGGATACGATGCTAAAAAACGGTCCCGATACTGAGTAATCTCTACACCCGAAGGTAAAATCTCTTCCTTTTCCGCATATTTTATAAACTCATTCACTACCTTCTTCACTTCGGACATTTCAATATTTCGAAACAACCTCTGACGAATGACACTGGCTATTTCCGAATCCTGGACCGGAGTATAAATCTTTTCCATTCGCCCCGTTACCTTCTGCAACTGAGCATACATCTGTTCCGATATATTATCGTAATGCTCCAGATGGCTTGACGGCAAAGTAATTACCAACGACACCTTTTCTAACGATGAGACCGTTTCCGTCAATTCCTGAATAAAAGCCAATGTTTGCCCTCCTAAATTACTCTCACCCACTTTGTATCCGCTCGCCTTCGTCATATATTCCAGCAACTCATCTATCAATATCACCAACGGTTGTTGTGGCTCCAACAATTTCCGCAATTTATCTTTCCCCGGTGATGTAAACTCAGTAAGCAATTCATTCTTACCCATCAATTGTCTTTCCAGCAAACCCCACAATGTCGTTCTTGCCTCCAAATTAGTCCCTACAATAACCACAGTTTTTGCATCCCATTCCTTCCTCGCCCGATGATATATAGCAATCAAGGAATGCGTCTTCCCTCCACCAAATGGCGTTTGCAACTGTATCACAGGGTCACCACCTTTGCCCTCTATCCGACCTCGTATTATCTTTAATAGACTCTTTAATCCTTCTGTTTCATATGTCTTCTGAAAAAACAAATCCGCATCTCGATATTCCGTAGGCCCTTCATTATGCGCTACCTGCCAGAGGTCCGCCGCGAAAATATCCATTGTCAACCTACCCGAAACTATATCCGCATGAGGATTCGCTATAGTATGAAATGCCTTCATCCAAACCATCTCCTTTTTTTAATATTGTCATTTAATTTTAACAAAAAAAGAAATAAAATAATAAATTACATTACAACATATAACCAGAGTACCCATTGTAGCGGGAGCATCCCTGCTCCTGAACCCTAAATAACCACTCCAGGAACAAATACACTCCCCCTACCTCAATCCCTTAAAACAATTCCCTTTGCTCTGGCTTTGTTGCAAGTTTATCTATTTCACGTAAAACTCTTTCTTTACCCGTTAAAAATCCTTCCAACAACTTCTTCTCCTTACTCTCATTCGGCAAACACTCCGCCACTGCCTGCCCAACACGATAAAACGCATCACTCTTCCCATATCCCGTCTCCTTCAACAATTTCAACAACTCCTCCTGCTTACCCTTTTCCCACAACAATAATACACGATGCAATACATCTATAAAATCCTTCCCCCCTTTTAATTCTTCCCCTTCCCGTTCCGCAGGTCCCAGTACACGCACATACTCCTTATCCTTTCTTATGAAACTTCCCCGCTTCGACCATTCCTCCGTAAGGTCTATACCACAACTCGTTGCCAGCTTCCGTGCCTCGTCAAATTCTACCCGTGCCTCTCCATACTCCCAACGATACAACACATAAAATCGGGTCAACTCACTTATCTCCCCTGCAAAACCATTATGCAATATCTTACGCACCGCATAATCCGTCGCTATCTTCCGTATCTCCTCCAACATGACATCCGCACGAATTACCTCCCCCTCATAATTCATCACCTTCTCATACTTCCCAAACACCTCTATCCCCGCACCTATCGCCGAAATAAAAAAGTCCGACCCACTCACCCCCTCATCCCACAATCGCTCCAATTTCTGATTCAAATACCGCTTCAACTCTTCCAAAACCTCATTATAAAACCCCGTCTCCTCCCGCTTCATCTTACGCCCAACAATATATATTGACGACGCCAACGATGCCGTCTCATTCGCATTTAATCGCGATTGCATCTCCGTATTTACTGGCCAGGACGCCGTTACCACCAAACCCGAATCCAGCAATGCATTTATCACCGTTTCCCAGCCCGATGTCGATTTATGTGCATACACAATCACCGCTATCCCATCCGGCTTCAATATCCGATACATCTCCTTAAACGATAACCCTAACTGCTCCTCAAAAAACCTTTTTGCTTTCTCCTTGTCCTTATGTAAGGGGACATTAGCGATTATCTCCCCTTTTTTAGGTGTAAGAGGTGTGATAAACAACTCCGGATACAGATGACCTATACTCCGTTTCAACCACACATAGAAAAAATCAGATAAAGCCGCATAACTAATATTATCATAATAAGGTGGGTCCGTTAATACCGCATCAAAATAATTATCCGGATAGGGAAGCTGTGTCGCAGAAGCATGACTAACAACAGGAACCACAGTCTGAAAATCTGAAATCTGTGAAATGTTCAATAAGCTTCTATTTATATATTCTAATGCTGTCTTCCAATCGCCAGTTACTTCAGAAAAAGGATTAAATTCAAAAAAATCCCATGTCATAGGTAATGCCTGCCTTCCAAATACATGTGCTAAATACTCATCAGAAACAGACCAAATGCATAATGTTGCACCTTTATCTACTAATCTATTTACATTTAATGCAAGGTAGCTAACCACTGCTTTAGCAAAGTCGGGTGGATATTGTAGTTGAATCATTTCCTCATACGCCCTGCGAACCGCATCACAAAAAGTTATCAGACTCAACTTCTGCCTCGAATTAAATAAATCGCCCCATGTTTCAAATTTATATCCTCTTCCAGCTACAGTCGTAGGGTCTCCCTTATCCATATTTTCATCAGGCACGGGCTCCATACCCCATTTCTCTCGCAATTCTTCCACCTTTCGGGATAATGCCTTCTCCGCACATAGATATAATTCCATATCTTCTTCTGTGGCTATTCGATACCGTTTCCCCCTCTCTGTTCCACCTTTCCCCAAAGTACGGTTTTCCTCACCAGCTAAATAAACCACCGCTATCATCCGCTGGCTTGATTTCCCCTCCTGAAACAACTGCCTCGTGGTCTTATCATCTATCACCGCACCACACGCAGGACAGCTTACTACCGCACGGGCTACAGTCCCTTTTTCCGGATCAAAACTACCCACCGGCAAATCCAAATTTGAAATATCGGGCTTCTCAATAAACCGCCATCCTTCCTTACCCTTCTCTACAATCCCAAACTCAATCGTATTCCTCTCCTTATCTACCACCGGATACAACGATATCTTCTTTCTATCCTTCTTAGCCAACCA
>ERZ795060.453-NODE-453-length-55830-cov-56.659292_pt1 | contig 55830 bp, 62 predicted proteins | sample MGYA00375144_ERZ795060 | MGnify/ENA primary metagenome ERZ795060 (study PRJEB30189, sample SAMN05720157) | activated sludge metagenome | isolation source: anaerobic digester from wastewater treatment plant | place: Japan | collected 2015-05-15 ... | reverse complement strand
ATGATACCTCTCTTACAATGTGGGTTGATAAATTAAATTATTATGTTAATTCTATTCCTTATTTGATGGATTCTCCACCTCTTCTTCTTCCTCCAGGAAGAGTTTTTGTTCCAATAAGAGTAGTATCAGAATCACTTGGTGCAAATGTTTTGTGGGATGGAAATTTGAAAAAAGTAACCATAATTTATCCTAAATAAATATACTAAATTGCTTTAAATATTTATAAATTTTCTTTTTAATCTAACAAAAATTTAATAGAGAGTTTTAATTTTTCCTCTAAATCATCTGGTATAGAGTGACCCATATTTTTATTAACATTAAATAAAGTTTTAAAGCCTCTTTTCTCAATTTCGTTATTTAATTTTGAAACTACATCAAAAAAGTGGTCTTTATCTCCTGTTATAAATACGAATCTTAAATTTTCACCTATTCTTTTATCAAGAAAATCCAATATATAATTTATATCTTTAAATGCTGGTATTATTCCAATATAACCCATAAGAGGAATTAGGTTTTTTAAATAAATCTCTAAAGCAATCCTTCCACCTTGGGATGCTCCAGAAATTATAATTTTATTTTTATTGATATAATATTTATCTAAAATATCATTTGTAATTGAAATTATGTCTTTATAAGCTATTTCTGAGTTATCCCAAGAGTATCCACTAAAAGAAGTTTTTTGTGATGATTGAGGAAAAAGGATATATAAATTTTCATTTATGAATTTATGATCAAAATATTTTGAATAACTTTTTATATTTCCATCTCTTGAATGCAAGGATATTAAAATAGGGTAATTATGAGTAATATCTAAATTTTTAGGTTCTAACAAAATATATTCACTTTTTGATGTTTCTTTTGATTTTTCTTCAAATAGTTTACATTTTTCAAAAATTTCTTTAAATTCTTTACTCTCTCTAATTGTATTAAAATCCTTTTCATAAGTTAATGTATTTAAAGACCACCAAAAACCAAAAGATAGTGCCTCATTTAAAACTTTAATTGCTTCATCCTTTTTATTTAAACTACTCAATAGACAAGCTTCATAATAATATAATCTTGATAAATTTTCTAAAAAATTTTCTTTTTCTTGTCTTACTATACATAATGCTTCTTTAAAATTTCCTTCTCTATATAAATTAAAAATTTTTTCAACAATTTCTCTAAATTCCATTTTAATTTCCGAAAATTATTTTTCTTTCATATTCATAATTTTCTTTTGAATCAGAAGCATGAACAAGATTATCTGTAAGTCCAATTGCCAAATCACCTCTAATTGAACCCATCTCTCTTTCCTCAGGTTTTGTTGCACCAATTAATTTTCTCATTAGATATATTGCATTTTCCCCTTCAACCTCTATTGAAAGAATTGGACCAGAAATCATAAAATTTATTAAGTCATTAAAAAAAATTTTATCTTTATGAACTTCATAAAATCTCTTAGCCTTTTCTTTTGAAAGAAATTCAAATTTCATATTAACAATTTTAAACCCCTTCATTTCAATTCTTTTGATTATTTCGCCTACAAGGTTTCTTTTAAAAGCATCAGGTTTTAAAATTAAAAGTGTTTTTTCCATTTATTACCTCCAAATTATAAAATTTTATATATAATTGCCTTTGAATAAACAAGTGATAAAACTTCTCCACCATTATTTTCAATCAATTTCTCACACTCTTTCAAAGTTGAACCAGTTGTATAAACATCATCAACTATTAAAATTCTTTTGTCTTTAATAAAATTTTTATAATCTCTTCTTAAAGAGAATGCACCAATAGGATTGACATTTCTTTCCTGAATAGTCAGTGTTACCTGACTTTTTATTCTTTTAATTTTTGTTATCAATTCTAAATATCTTATATTTTTCTTTTTTGATAAATCTTTTGAAAAAACTTCAAGATGTTCTGGAATATATGATAAAAATTTAAGAGACGGAACTGCGACTATATAATCAATTTTTTCATTATCTAATAAAAAAAGTGATTCATCTATCAAATAGGGGATTAAAGAAAAATATTTTCTATTTTTTAAAAATTCTATCAACTTTTCACCATTATTTTTATATATTGATAGATAGAATAATTTATTGTTTAAATGAGTTTTTGATTCACCCCTAACAAAAATATTAGTTTGGCATTTTTTACAGATAGAACCCTCTTTCTCTTTTCCACAAAAAAGACACTCATTTGGAAAAATAAACGGTAATAAATCAAATAGGTTCATTCTTTAGAAATTTCCTCAAAATATTGTATCCATTGATCGCTCTATTAATATATTCATTTTTCTTTTCAGATAGTAATTTTGAAACCTCTTCTCTTTTTTCAAAATTGACATTAAATACCTCAATCCAATTTTCAATTGTATTGTCAGGTAAAATATAATTTTCAATTTTTATCTCATCAATCATATTTTTTACTTTAATATCATAAATTAATCCTATAAATGGTGTTTCAGTTAATATAGAAAATATTACTGAGTGATATCTTGTTCCAATTAAAAACTTTGAAGTTGCTATTTTTTCAATAATATCAATGGGATTTAAACTATAAAAATATTCTAATTTTAAAAAATTTGCCAACTCTATCTCCTCTTTTGAAAATACAATAAATTCCAATTTTGAATCAATCCTTTCTCTTAATCTATCAATAAAATTTTTAAATTTATCCAAGTTAAGATTTTTAAAATGTCTTAAAGAGATTAAAATTAAATCTTCTCTATTCTTTTTTTGAAAGTTTAAAGTAAAAGAAGAGTCAGATGATAAAAATCTATTATTTAAATCAGGAAAAAAATTAAAAGAATATTCATCTCTAAAAATTAAAAGATTACATTTTTTTAAAGTTTTATATAGTAGATTTTTTGAAGTTTCCCTTTTTATTGGTCCGATCCCGATATTCAATAAAATCACTTTTTTATTTAAATTTTTCATCAAATTTATTAAAGACAAATAATAGATTAAACTTCTGAAGCTTGTAGAATCCTGTAAAATTCCACCACCTCCAAGAATAAAATTTTTAAATTCATTTCTTAAATTTATTATTTTCAGAATATTGTATCTATTTATAGATTCCTCATTAAAAATTTTTTCGCCTTTATTAGTTAAAATAATTGGCTTATAACCTTCTTTCTTTAGAAAATTTATTTCTGAAAGAAGTATTGCATCATCACCAATATTTTCAAATCCAAAATAACCGCCTAAAAGTATTTTTTCCATCTCTCAATAAAAAGTTTATTTAAAAAGTTAAAAATTTTTAATACTCTAAAAATTCTTTTTGGTTCAATTATCACCCTGTATAACCATTCTAATCCAAGATTTTGAACTAATTTTGGTGCTCTTTTTTTCTTTCCAGCCCATATATCGAGAGTTCCTCCAACTCCTATGCATACACCTATATTTTTAAATTTTTCTCTATTATTCCATATCCATATTTCTTGCTTCCCAGAACCCATCCCAACAAGCAAAATATCTGGCTCAATTTTTTGGATCTCATCAACAATTTTTCTTTCTTCGTCCTCATTAAAATAGCCATTATATGTCATAGCTATATTTAAATTTGGGAAAATTTTCTTTAAATTTTCCTTTGCGCCTTCTGCCACTCCCTCCTTACCACCTATCAACACTATTTTATAGCCTTTTTCATTTGAAATTTCTAAAAGTTTATATGATAAATCAATTCCAGGAATCCTTTCAGGAAGTTTATTACCCAATATTTTTGATGCGAAGATTATTCCTATACCATCGGGTATAACCAAATCTGCATTTTTTATTACATCAAGAAATATTTTATTTTCAAGAGCCTTTGTTGCATTTTCTGAATTTATTGTAACAATTAAATGGAATTTCTTTTCATTTATAAAATCTATAATTCTTTCCAATGATTCCTTTTCTGTTATTTTATCAACAGGTATTCCTAAAATGTCAACTCTTTCCAATTTTAAGCCTCTCTTTAAAAACCAATATCATAAAATTAAAAAGCTGAGTAACTCTTGGAAATCTTTTTCTTGGTTCTAAAATAAATCTATAAAGCCATTCTAATCCGAGTTTTCTTATTAAATAAGGTGCTCTTTTAAGTTTTCCAGAAAAAACATCAAAACTTCCGCCAACACCCATAAAAATTTTTGCATCTATTTTGTCAAAATTATCATAAATAAAATACTCCTGTTTTGGACTACCCATTGCAACAAAAAGAATATCAAATTTTTTATCTTTTAAATCTTCTAAAACTTCATTTTCCTCTTTAAAAAAACCATTATGATAACCTGCGATTTTAATTCCTGGATGCTCTTTCTCTATTCTTTCAATCACTTTTTTAAGAATCTCTTCTTGTGTTCCAAGAAAATATATTGATAATCTATTTTCATTTGCGTAATCAAGGAGTGCCTCAAACATATCTATTCCAGTTATTCTTTCTTTAAGTTGAATCTTTAAAATTTTTGAAGCAAAGATGATGCCATATCCATCAGGAAGAAGTAGATTTGAATTTAATAAAATTTCTCTTAATTTATCATCTTTAAAACTTTTCATTATTTTTTCAGGATTGATAGGTGTGATTATTGCTTTTCTGCCTTCATTTATAAACTCTACTATTTTCTTTTTTGTTTCATCAAAACTCAAATTTTCTAATCTATAGCCAAATAGAGATTCCATTTAACTTAGTTTAACAGACTAATCTCAACATTTCAACAATTTATAAACCAAGAAGTAGTGTACAAGGTGCCTGGCACCCTGTACACTAAAGACTAAAAAGGATAAGAAAAAAATTCAATATTACTATGAATTTATTGGGGAAGAAAAAATTTAATATTATTAAGAATTTATTAGAAAAAATACTTCAAATATTATATTTTATTTATGTTATAATACTTTAAGAGTGATTAAGGAGGAGAATCTTTTGACCAACGAATTAATTGAAGCTATTGAGGAATTTGAGAAACTTAAAGGAATTCCAAAAGAGATGATTATATCATCTCTTGAGGATGCTATTAGAATTGCGTATAAAAAAAAATTCCCAAATAGCGGAGATATATTTGTCAACATAAATAAAGAGACAGGTGAGATAAAGATTTTTAGAAGAGCAAAAGTTGTTGAGAACGCTCATAGTGTAAAAGAGATTTCTATAAAAGAAGCAAAAAATATAAAAGATAATGCTCAGATTGATGAGACAATTGATGTAGAAATTTTACCTGATAAACTTGGATTTGTTGCAATGCAGGTTGCAAAACAAATTCTTGTACAAAAAATTGTTTCATTAGAAAGAGATGTTATTTATGATGAGTTTAAAGATAAAATAGGTAAAGTTTTAACAGGAAAAGTTTCAAGAATAATCGGAAGCAATATTTATGTGAAACTTGAAAAAGGCGAAGGAAGAATTCCACAAGGCTTAAGAATACCCAATGAAGAATATTATGTTGGAAAAGAGTTGAAAGTGTATGTTTTAGATGTTTTAAAAACATCAAGAGGTCCTGATATAATTTTGTCAAGAATTGATGCTAACCTGCTAAAATATCTTCTTCAAAGAGAAATTCCCGAGATTAACGATGGAATTGTTGAAATAAAAGGAATAGTTAGAGAACCTGGAAAAAGAGCCAAAGTTGCTGTTCATTCGTATAAAAGTGATGTTGACCCAGTTGGCGCTTGTATTGGAACAAAAGGTGTAAGGATAACAAATATATCAAAAGAACTCTCAGATGAAAAAATCGATATTATTAGATGGTCTGATAACCCAAAAGAGTATATAAAATATGCTTTGTCTCCTGCTAAAATCAGTAGAGTGGAAATTTTTGATAAAAAAGCAGTTGTTTATCTTCCAGCAGATCAGATACCTTTAGCCATTGGTAAAGAGGGAATTAATGTGAAACTTGCATCAAAATTAACAGGATATTCAATAGAACTAAAATGAAAAAAGTATTAAGAAGATGTGTTTATTGTAAAAAAGTTGGAAGTAAAGATGAATTCTTAAGAATTGTAAGATTAAAAAATGGTAATATTTTGTTTGATAATGAATATAAATATTTTGGAAGAAGTGTTTATATCTGTAAAAATAAAAATTGTATAAATAATGCTTTTTCAAAAAAGAAAATTGAAAAAGGTTTAAAAGTTACTAATATACCTCAAGATTTAAAAGAAAATCTTAAGAATAAATTAATTGAAAACATAGAAGAGGTGATAAATGAAAAAATATAGAGTTTTCTCTTTGGCAAATGAAATAGGAATTTCTACAACTGAGTTGATAAAATATCTTAAGGAGTTAGGAATTGAAGTTAAAGGTAATTTATCAACAATTGATGAAGAAAATGCAAATATTGTAAAAGATCTTGTTTTAAAAGATAAAGAAAGTAGAACAAAAAGAGAGAAAGAAGTAAAAGGAAACATAAAAATTGTTGAAATTTGCAAGCATTTAAATATAAGTTTTAAATTTCTTATACCCTATATTTTAAAATGGGGATTGGTAAGAGAGAATATTAATGAAGAAATTCCATTCCCTGTTGCTGCAAGAATATGCAATTCTTTTAAAAAACCTATAACTGATATATTACCACCTTTACCAAAAAATTATAAAACAAGGCCTCCTATTGTTACTGTTATGGGTCATATAGATCATGGTAAGACGACACTACTTGATTCTATAAGAAAAACGAATATAGCACTGAGAGAAAAAGGTGGAATAACACAAAAAATTGGTGCAAGTGAAATTGAATTTGAAGGGAAAAAGATAATATTCATTGATACACCTGGGCATGAAGCATTTACTGAGATGAGAATAAGAGGATCTTTTGTAACAGATATAGTAATTCTTGTTGTTGCTGCTGATGAAGGAGCAAAAGAGCAGACAATAGAAGCTCTTAATCATGCAAAGGCAGCAAATGTTCCAATAATTGTAGCAGTTAATAAAATTGACAAAGAAGGAGCTGATCCAGATAAAGTTAGACAACAGATGGCAAATTATAATTTGTTGCCAGAGGAGTGGGGTGGAGAAACAATATTTGTTAACACATCAGCAAAAACAGGAATCGGAATAAATGAACTTCTTGAAAATATTATTTTAATTTCAGAGATTGAAGAGTTGTCGAAATCTGATGAAAAAAGACCAGGAGGTACTGTAATAGAAGCAAAATTAGATCCAAGAGTTGGTCCTACTGCTAATTTAATTTTACAAGCTGGAGAGCTGAAATGTGGAGATTGGATAATGGTTGGAGAAACATATGGAAAAGTAAGAATGCTAACAACAGCAAATCAAAAGCAGGTAAAAGAGGTAGAAGCAACAGCCCCAGTTGAGATTATAGGCCTGAAAGACACTCCACTTCCTGGAGAAATTTTAATTGGCTATAAATCTGAAGGGCAGATAAAGGAGAAGATTGAAAAGTTAGAGATGGCAAAGAAAGAGAAAAAACAAGAAAAACCAATTTCTCTTGATGATCTATTTGAAAAACTTGAGGAAGAGAAAAAACTAAATTTAGTTTTAAAAACTGATACTTATGGCTCTCTTGAAGCCATAAAATCTGTTATAAATTCACTTGATACAGGAGATATTAAAATTGAATTTGTTCATACAGGAGTTGGAAGTATTAATGAATCAGATATACTCCTTGCCACTGCATCAAATGCAATAATTTTAGGTTTCAATACAAAAGAAAATCCAATGGTAAAAAAAATTCCAGAGAGATCAAGGGTAAAAGTTTTTCTTTTTGATTTGATATATGAACTACAGGAATGGGTCGTGAGATTTGTAAAAGGTATGGTAAAACCAGAATTTGTCGAGAATACTATCGGGAAAGCTGAAGTTAAGCAAGTTTTTGATATTGGTGGGTTAGGCCTTGTTGCAGGTTCTATAGTTAGAGAGGGAAAAATAGTAAGAGATGCTAATGCAAAAGTTTTTAGAGGAAGTAAATTAATTGGAGAAGGTAAAGTCTCTTCTTTAAAAAGATTTAAGGATGATGTAAAAGAGGTTTTGGAAGGATATGAATGTGGTATAAGAGTTGAAGGTGTTAAAGAAATAAATGAGGGGGATATTATAGAGGTTTATGAATTAAAAGAAAAAGGGTCATAAATGTATTTTTCTTTAATAATATTTCAAATTGGAATACCAGGAGCGAAATCTTTAAAAGATAAAAGAAAAGTAACAACATCTGTTATCAATAAATTAAAAAATAGATTCAATATAGCGATTGCAGAAGATAGAGATAATGAAAAAATTGAAGTTTCAAAAATTTATTTGTTATCTTTAAATACAAATAGAAGAGAGCTTGATTCCACAGTATCTACAATAGAAAATTTTTTATCAAATTTACCTGATGCAGTTCTTCTCTCTTTTGAACACAATGAAGATTTTTTAAGTAATGAAGAGTATGTTTAAAAATGATTGAAAAGTTTGAAATAATTAAAAATAATCCAATAATAAAAACATTCATAGAGAGATCAGATAAATATTTAGAAGCCTTAGGATATACAGAACATGGATTTAGACATGTTTTACTTGTCTCTGATATAAGCGAGAATATTTTGAAAAGATTAGGTTATTCAGAAAAAGAGCAGTTACTTGCAAAAATTGCAGCCTATCTTCATGATATTGGAAATTTTCTTGGAAGAGAGAATCATACAATATCAGGAGCCATAATTGCTTATACTATTTTAAAAGATATGGATTATTCTCCTGAAGATATTTCATTAATAATGGAAGCAATAAGTAATCATGATGATAAAACAGGTTTTATATCAAATCCAATAACTGCTGCTGTTGTTCTTGCTGATAAATCTGATGCTCATAGATCAAGAGTAAGAACAAGACCAGAGAATTTTGATATTCATGATAGAGTAAACTATGCTGTTGAAAAATCTTTTTTAAGAGTGAATGAAAAGAACAAAGAGATCACTCTTGAATTAACAATAGATACTGAAATATCAAAACCAATGGAATATTTTGAAATTTTTTTATCAAGAATGGTTATGTGTAGAAATGCTTCCAAAATTTTAAATTGTGAATTTCATCTTGATATTAATGAATCAAGGCTTCTTTAATCTTTCACAAAAATAAATTCTACAGGATTCTGGTCTATCTCTCCAAATAGAACACATATCAAACTCATTTAAATATACGCAAGAACCATCATCTTTCCTTTTTAAAAAATATCCTGCTTCAATTTTTTCATTTTCTAAATTAAATATAGATTCAAAAACCATTTCATATCTCTTACTTTTGATCTCTTCATCAGTTAACGGAACAAAATTTTCTCTACAACAAGGGGCATCACAAAAAAGACATAAATTACTAACAATCTCTCTTCTTTTAACTATATCTTTATTTTTAATTTTTTTCATATAATAATTATAATATATGGAAGATTTAACAAAACAATCACAGATTTTTTTAGAGAATATCTCTGATATAGATAAAAAAGATAAGATTATAATTTTAACTCATGTTGATTCTGATGGAGTTTCATCGGGTGTTTTATTATATAAAGTTTTAACTAATAAAGGTTATAAAAATTTAGATATAATTTATCCTGGAAAAGGAGAAAACGGATATTCTGAAAGAATTAAAAATTTAATCAGTTCATCTAAACCAGATTTTTTATTTTTTATGGATTTAGGTTCATATCCAGAGAATTTTGATAATATAAGAAAAATAATTTTAATTGACCATCATAAACCAGAAGGAATTCCAAATAATGGAGTCCTTTTATCATCATTTCCACCACCTCCGTACATCTCTACCTCATACCTTGCTTATTTATTGTTAAAAGAAATTTACTATAATCCAAAAGATTATTTAGGTTTAATAGGTGAAGTTGGAGATTATGGAACAGAAGTTGATGCTCCATATTTTAAAGAACTGATAAAAAAATATAAAAAGAAAAATATTTCTCTTGTCTCATCTCTTATAAATTCTGCAAGAAGAGTTAAGGAGTTTGATATCGAAACTTCATTAAAATATCTTATAAATTCTGAGAATTTTGAAGATTTATTGATTGATTCAGAATATATGAAAAAACTCTTATATTATAAAGATGTAATAAAAGAGGATGTTGATAAATGGAAGAGAACAAAACCAAAATTTATCAAAAATATTGCAATAATAGAGATAAATTCACCAAATTTAATACATCCAATAATAGCTCAAATATGGAGAAATGTCCTTGAAAAATATATTATTATATGTGCAAATTTTGGATATCTGAAGGATAAGGTCTCTTTTTCTATAAGAACTAACCTTGATATATCTCTATTATCATTTTTAAGAAAATATCTTAAACCAAGCATAGAAGAGGATCTTGGATTTGGACATGAGAGAGCAACAGGAGGAATTATAGATTTGGAAAAGTGGTTTGATTTGATTAAAAAAATTGAAAATGATAATATAGAAAACAATGAGACTTGATATTAAAAAAGATTTAAAAGGGATATATAACTATTTATTGAATGAAGATATAAGAAGTTATCTTTTATCTGATGATTTTAAAGAGTTTTGTGAGAAAAATTTAGATATTAAAGAGATATGGAGCGAAAGTGAAAAATATGCTAACAATATGAATTTTTTACTTTTATCATTTAGAGGTAAAAGTGAAATAATAGAAGTATCTTTTGTAATTTTTCTTGAAAAAATAACAAACTTAGGTAAGGATAAATTTTTAGAAATAATTTTGAAAATCATAAAAGATTATATGAAATCCAAAAATAGAGAAGTTAATTTAGATGATATATATAAAAATATTAAAAATCTTAATTACACATTAGAAGAAATTACAGAAAAGTTCTCAACCATATGACAGATTAGTGTATAAGGTACCTGACCCTTTGTAAACTAAAATTAAATAACAAATATATAATAGTGATTGAATGTTGTGATAAATTATGTTAATATTTTATCTTGAATTTATATTATTTTTCTGATATAAATTTTAGTTTAAAAGAATTTTCTTTAGGAGGTAGAAGGTGTTAGCTATTGTAGAAGTTGGTGGAAAACAATATTTAGTAAAAGAAGGCGATACAATTAGAGTAGAAAAAATAAAAGGAGATATTGGTAGTGATTTTACAATAAATAATGTTCTTTTTTTAAAAAATGATGGTAATATTTCCTTGGGAAGACCATATTTAACAGATGCGAAAGTTTTATGTAAAATATCTAATCAGATTAGAGAGAAAAAGATTAAAGTTTTTTACTATCATTCAAAAACAACTCACAAAAGGATGCTTGGTCACAGACAGCCAAAAACCATTTTAAAAGTGGAAAAAATTGAGTTAGGAGGTCAATATGGCTCGTAAAAAAGGTGGTAGTAAAGCCAAAAATGGAAGAGATTCAAATCCTAAATATTTAGGAGTTAAAACTTTTGAAGGAGAGTTTGTAAAACCTGGTTATATTATTGTTAGACAAAGAGGAACAAAAATTCATCCAGGTATTAATACATCAATGGGTAATGATTATACAATATTTTCACTAACTGAAGGTTATGTAAAATTTGAAAATTATAGAGGGAAAAAAAGAGTAAGTGTATACTCTCAAAAACTATAACAAAAAATATTCTTTTGATTTGGCAGAAATTTACTGTAAAGCTGGGGATGGAGGAGATGGAATAATAGCCTTTAGAAGAGAAAAATATGTACCCATGGGTGGTCCATCAGGCGGTGACGGTGGTAGAGGCGGAAATATAATTTTAAAGGTAAACAAAAATTTAAACACTCTTACAAAATTTAAATATAATAACATATTTAAAGCAGAAGATGGAAAAAATGGTGAGGGGGATAATAAAAAAGGTAAAGATGGAAAAGATTTGTATATAGAAGTTCCACCCGGGATTTTAGTCTGGGATTCTGAAACTAAAGAACTGATATGTGATTTGACTGAAGATAATGAAAAGTTTGTTCTTTGTAAAGGGGGTAGAGGAGGAAGAGGTAACAGTAGTTTTAAAACTCCAACAGATAGAGCTCCGAGAATTAGAGAACTTGGTGAAAAGGGTGAAGAGAGAAGAGTTATCTTAGAATTAAAAATAATAGGTGATGGAGCTCTTGTAGGTTATCCAAATGCCGGTAAATCAACAATTTTAACTAAAATCAGTAATGCTAAACCTAAAATAGAACCATATCCGTTTACAACTTTAACACCTGTGATTGGTGAAGTGAGAATAGATGACAAAAAAAGCATAACAATTGTTGATATGCCTGGAATAATAGATGGTGCATCTTCTGGTAAAGGTCTTGGTTTAGAATTTTTAAGACACATCCAAAGAACATATTTTCTTATTTTTGTTATCGATATTTCTATTGAAGCTGAATCGGCTATAAAACAGTTTGAAAGCTTAATAAATGAGATTGAAAATTATGATAAAGAGATTTTGAATAAATATTATTTTGTAATTTTGAATAAAATAGATTTACAAACACAGAATATGGAAGAGATTGAAAAATATTTCAAAGATAAAAATATTGATTTAATAAAAATTTCTGCATTAAAAGATATCAATATTGATAAATTATTTGAGAAATTAAAAAATATTGATATTAAAAGAGAGACTCAGAAAATATCCATTCCAAAGAGATATAAAATTGAGGAGAAAAAAAACAAGGAATTGATAGTTAGAAAAGAAGGAAATAAATTTATCGTTGAAAATGAAAAACTTGGGAGATTGATAAAAGGATTAGACCTTAATTCAAGATATGGTGTTGAAAAACTTCAAAAAATATCGAAAGAGTTTGATGTTGAGAAAATGTTAAAAGAAAAAGGAATTAAAAATGGTGATATAGTTGTAATTGAAGGAGTTGAATTTAAATATTATGAGTAAAGAATCTATCGGAATTATGGGTGGCTCTTTTAATCCAATACATATTGGACATCTTGTAATAGCAGAAGAAGCAAGAGTTAAATTTTCTTTATCCAAAGTTATATTTGTTCCAGTAGGTATTCCAGGTTATAGAAAAAAAATTAAACTTCTTGATCCGGAAAGAAGATTTGTTATGACTCTCCTTGCCACAACATCAAACCCACATTTTTTTGTTTCAAGGATAGAGATAGATAGAACAGGTAAATGTTATACATATGATACTGTAGTTGAATTAAGAAAAATTTACCCAGAGGATAAATATAATATATTTTTTATAACAGGTGCTGATGCTGTTCTTAGTATTCTTACTTGGAAAAATCCAAAAGAACTTCTTTCAATGTGCTATTTTATTGCCGCCACAAGACCTGGTTATAATTTAAAGAAATTGAATGATAAATTAAAAAAAATATGTTTAGATTGTGAAACAAGAGTTTTTCCAATACAGGTTCCTGAACTCTCTATCTCATCAACAATGATAAGAGAGAGAATTAAAAAAAATGAGCCAATAAAATATTTAGTTCCTAAGGAGGTGGAAGATTATATTTATAAAAACGAGCTTTATAAAGAAGAAGATCCATGGGAAGAACAAAACAAAATAGAGTTTTAAAATTAATATATGAATCAATAAAAGAAAAAAAGGGTGATGAAATTTTATGTCTTGATGTAAGGAAAAATACATATCTTTTTGATTATCTTTTTATCTGCTCTGTTGATAGTGATATTCAAGCTCGAGCAGTTGTTGATAATATTTATACAAAATTGAAAAGTGAGTTTAAAAGAAAACCAAATAAAATTGATGGAGAAGATAAGGGTAGTTGGGTTGTTATGGATTATGGTGACATTGTAATTCATATTTTCAATAATATTAAAAGAATGTTTTATAATCTTGAAAATATATGGATAGATTCAAAAGTAATGGATTTAGAAGATTAACCTATTTTTTTATTTTATCTATAATAGTTTTTCTGTCTCTTTCCTGCTCAAATTATAAAAAAGTTAAAATTGAAATTGTAGATTCAAATAATGTTAAGTTAGATGATTATGAAATTTCGATTGTTGGATATCTTGACAAGAAAATAGAAAATGGTGAAGAGTTAGTTTTAAATTTAAAAAAACAGGAGTATTTAATTAGAGTTTTTAAAGATAACTACTTTCCATATCAAGAGACATTTGATATTAATAATTTAAATGAAATTGTCATAAAAATTAGAAACATAGATGAGGGAATTGAAGAGATAAATCAAAAATTATTGATTGAACTTGAAAATTTAAAAAGTTATTATGTTGATTTTTCTGGTAAGATTGATAGTGAAGATATAAGTTTTAATGCTTTTTTTGATTTTAATAACAACATAATAAAGGTGAATTCAAAAATTTTGAATAAGGAAATTGTTATAAACAAAGTTGATTCGAAATATGTTTATAACAACAATGATTTACCAGAAGAGACACAAAAATATTTTGGAGAGATAGTAAAAATAATAGAGGATTCTGTCATCTTTATTAAGGACCTTCCATTGAAAATTGAAAATAAAAATTATAAATCTTCTAATGGAAATATAATAGTTGAATTTGAGGATAAAAATGTTAACTTAGAAATTTATGGTTTTGTGATTCTTGATGGTTTTAACCTTAGTTTTAAAAATGAATCCTTTCATATAAAAACAGTGGATGAAATGAAAAGAGAAAGTGAAATATATTTATATTTTTATCTTAAATAGATGGATGAAATTCTGTTACCAGAATTAGAAGATATCAATTACTCAATTTTTAAATCAATAAAAAATAGGAAATCAGTAAGAGATTACAAAAAAATACCCTTAACTTTAAAAGAAGTATCATATCTTTTATGGTCTGCTAAATCAGTTCCTTCTGCTGGAGGATTATATCCTTTAAAATTTTATCTATTTTCGAAAAATGTTATAGATTTGGATATTGGTTTGTATAAATATGAATATAATCAAAATAAATTAATAAAAATTTTTAATAAGGATATATTAAATGAAATTTATGAAGCTTCTTTTAATCAAGATTGTATAAAAAGATCTTCAATTTTAATATTTATTTGTGCTGATTTTAATATTACAAAAAGAAGATATGGTGAAAGAGGCATTAGGTATGTTTACAATGAAGCAGGACACTCTTCTCAAAATATCTATTTAATGGCTACTGCATTGAATTTAGGAACAGTTGCTGTGGGGGCTTTTGATGATTTAAAAATAAAAAAATCAATTATTTTACTAACAAATGAGGATCCTATCTATATTATGCCAGTAGGAAATTATAATGAATAAAATTAATATAAAAATTGTGATGGATTAAGTTAATAGAAACATTTTGATTATAATGTCCTAAAAATCCTAAAGGAAAAATAATAAAATTAAAACTTATTTTAAGTTAAAGTTTTAAGTTAAAGATTAACTCTTTCGAGATAAAAATAAAAAATTTAAACAAAATGTATTTATTTAATTCAGGATTTTGATTTCGATGTTGTAATATTTTAAAAAAAATAAAAATTTTATTGTCTAATCTCAAACAGAAACTTTTTCTAAATAATTTTATTTATTGAATTGAAACTTTTTCAATAGAATTATGTTTATTATAGTAAGAGGTGGAAGATGAATAAAAAAACATTAGCATTAATTGGAGTAATATTAATACCACTAACAGTAGCAGCTACTGCAACTATATTTTTTCTTCATCCTTATAATCCAAAACAACCGCCAAAATCTGATGAAACTAATTGGTCTCATGAGGGAGTCCAAGAAGTTGTAGATGCCAACAATCAATTTGCATTAGAACTTTATACCAAATTAAGTAAAAATGGAAAAGAAAATATTTTTTATTCTCCTTATAGCATTTTTGCTGCTTTAGGAATGACTTATGAAGGCGCAAAAGGAGAGACAAAAGATGAAATAAAATCTGTTTTTCATTTTCCAGAAGATAGTATATTAAGACCAAATTTTGCCAGAATTTATAATGAAATTAACAAGAACGAAGAAGATTATGAATTGAGAACTGGAAATGCTCTATGGATACAAAAAGATTATCCTTTTCTTGAAGATTACATTAATATTGTCGAAAAATACTATGGTGGAAAAGCTTCAAATTTAGATTTTGTTAAAGAAGCAGAAAAATCCAGACAAACAATTAACAGTTTTATTGAGGAACAGACAAATGGAAAAATCAAAGATTTAATTCCAAAAGGAGTGCTCGATTCTTTAACAAGATTAGTTTTAACTAATGCAATATATTTTAAAGGGACTTGGCAGTGGGAATTTAATCCAAAAAATACAGAAGAGGTAGATTTCAAAATAACACCTACAAATATTGTGAAGGTTCCGATGATGTATATGAAGCCAGAAAAAGCAAAATTTAATTATGCTGATTTAGAAGATTTACAAATTTTGGAGCTTCCTTATAGAGGAGAAAAAATTTCTATGTTGATACTACTTCCAAAAGATAATATTGAAAACATACAACCTTTAACAATTAAAAAACTCAAAGAGTGGAAAAGCCAAATGAAAGAAGAAACTTTAGATGGAATCTATCTTCCAAAATTTGAATTTGATACAAAATATTTTATGAAAGAGATATTGAGTGATATGGGAATGCCTACTGCTTTTGAAATGGATGCAGATTTTTCTAGAATGGATGGAACAAAATCGCTTTACATAAAGGAGGTAATCCATCAAGCATATGTTAAAATTGATGAAGAAGGGACTGAAGCTGCTGCAGCAACTGGAGTTGTAATGGAACTAACATCTATAATGCCAAAAAATATATTTAATGCTGATCATCCATTCATATTTATTATTCAGCAAAAAGATACTGGAAACATTTTGTTCTTAGGAAGAGTAGATGATCCAACTAAATAAACTTTCTCAAAACTTTTTGTTTACCCACAACTTCTCAAAATTGAATATTATTTTATTCTACTACCTTCTCCTTTAACAGAAGTTTATGACTATATAATTCCTATATATAAATGGAAGTTAAATTACTATTTATAATAATTATTATTCTTGAAAGAACTTTTTGTAGATAGAATCCTTTTGAAGAAAAATAATATATAGTCATTTATAAAGATTAGGCATTTATTTAATAGAATTTTCTGAAATTCTTTATAAAAAAAATTTTTTATTATATTAGAAAATAAAGAACTTTTAAATCTATGAAAACGATTGAATTTTAATGACTGAAAATAAAAGTTAATAAAAAAGAAAAAAATTATTGACCCTATTTGTATTAGATGATAAAATAGTTTTGGAGGTTTTTATATGAGAGAATATGGAACAGTTAAGATAAAAAGAGGATTAGCTCAGATGCTTAAAGGCGGAGTTATTATGGATGTTACTAATGAAGAACAGGCAGTTATTGCTGAACAAGCTGGTGCTGTCGCAGTTATGGCTCTTGAAAGAGTACCTGCAGATATAAGAAAAGAAGGTGGAGTTGCAAGAATGGCAGATCCAGTTGTTATTGAGAAAATAAAAAAGGCAGTAACAATTCCAGTAATGGCAAAAGTTAGAATTGGTCATTTTGTTGAAGCTCAAATATTAGAGGCAATGGAAGTTGATTTTATCGATGAAAGTGAAGTTCTAACACCAGCTGATGAAGAGCACCATATTGATAAATGGAAGTTTAAAGTACCATTTGTTTGTGGAGCAAGAGATCTTGGAGAAGCTCTAAGAAGAATTAATGAGGGTGCGAGTATGATTAGAACAAAAGGAGAAGCAGGAACCGGAAATGTAGTTGAAGCAGTAAGACATATGAGAAAAATTATGGATGAAATTAGAAAGATCGTATCAATGTCAGAAGACGAATTATATAATGAAGCAAAAAATATTAATGCACCTTTTGAGCTTATTCTTGAAGTTAGAAATCTTGGAAAATTACCAGTTGTGAATTTTGCAGCAGGAGGAATAGCAACTCCAGCAGATGCTGCATTGATGATGCAACTCGGGGCTGATGGAGTTTTTGTTGGTTCAGGAATATTTAAGTCAAATAATCCTGAAAAAAGAGCAAGAGCAATAGTAGATGCTGTTACCTATTTTGATGACCCAAAGATTCTTTCTGAAATCTCAAAAGACCTTGGAGAACCAATGCAAGGTATAGATATAAAAACTCTATCTGATGAAGAAAAACTTCAAACAAGAGGTAATTAATGCAAGTTGGAGTTCTATCCCTACAAGGTTCATTTATTGAACATAAAAATATGTTAAATAAAATTCCTGGAGTTAATGGTCTTGAGGTAAAGAAAAAAGATGATTTGAAAAAAATAGATGGTTTAATAATACCTGGTGGTGAATCTACAACAATAGGAAAACTTCTTGAGAGATTTGACTTACTCAATCTATTAAAAAATATGATTTCAGATGGATTTCCAGTTTTTGGAACCTGCGCTGGTTTCATACTTTTATCAAAAAGAATTTATCAGGAAAATGATCAACCACTGTTAGGTATTTTTGATATAACTATAAAAAGAAATGCTTTTGGGACTCAAATTAATAGTATGGAAATTGATTTAAAGATAAAAAATTTTGAATTTCCTTATAAAGCTATTTTTATAAGGGCACCTGTTGTAAAAGAGATTGGAGATAGTGTTGAAGTTCTTGCTGAAGTTGATGAAGGACCTGTTTTTATTAAACAGGGAAATGTTCTTGGAGCATCTTTTCATCCTGAGTTAACAGATGATCTAAGAATTCATCAAATGTTTGTTGATATAATTAATAAAAGGAGGTAACAAATGTCAGGACATTCAAAATGGCATAATATACAAGGCAAAAAAAGTGTTGCTGATAAAAAAAGAGGAAAAATATTTTCCAAATTAATAAGAGAGATAACAATTGCTGCAAAACAAGGTGGAGGAGATCCTGAAATGAATCCAAGACTTAGACTTGCAATTGATAAAGCAAAAGAAGCAAATATGCCTTCTGATAATATTAAAAAAGCAATACTAAGAGGAACAGGAGAGTTAGAAGGAGAAAAATTTGAAGAGGTTGTCTATGAGGGATATGGTCCAGGAGGCGTAGCTTTATATGTAGAAGTTACAACTGATAATAAAAATAGAACTTCATCGGAAATGAGGAAAATTTTTTCTGAGCATGGTGGTAGTATAGGAGAAACTGGGTGTGTATCATGGATGTTTGAGAAAAAAGGAGAAATAAAGGTAGATCCAGGAACTTTATCTGATGATGAAGTTTTATTAATTGCAGCAGATGCTGGTGCAGAAGATGTGAAAAGAGATGGAGAAGATTTCTATGTATACACCTCTCCTGTTGATCTGTTTAAAATTAAAACTAAACTTGAAGAAAATGGAATAAAAATTATTTATTCAGAATTCACAATGATTCCAAAAAATAGTGTCAAAGTTGAAGGCGAAAAAGCAGAACAGTTATTAAAGCTTATCAATGATTTGGATGATCATGACGATGTTCAAAAAGTTTATGCTAACTTCGAAATTTCAGATGAAGAGATGGAAAGAATAGCTTTATCTTTGAAGTAATGTATGTTTTTGGAATTGATCCAGGTCTATCAAATCTCGGTTATGCAGTTTTAGAATATGAAAAAGAGATAAAACTCTTAGATTATGGTTTAATTGAAACTTCAAAAGAAAATATAGAAGGAGAAAGATTAAATATAATATTCAATGAACTTGATAATATTTATAAAAAACACAAACCAGAAATAACAGTAATTGAAAAACTATTTTTTAAGAAAAATGTAAAAACAGCAATCAAGATCGGAGAAGTTAGAGGAGTTATAATTTTACTATCATATATAAATAAATCTAAATTATTTGAGCTTTCTCCTTCAAGTGTAAAAATAAATTTTACGGGCTATGGTAAATCAAATAAAGAAAATATGAAAAAAATGGCAAAAATTCTTTACAATGTTGATTTAGAAGAAGACGACACTGTCGATGCCATTGCTCTTGCAACATCCTTCATCAATTTAAATTCATTTAATATAAAAAGTGATATCCTATCTTAATGGTAAAGTTTTAAAAAAGTTCAACGATTGTGTAATTTTTTTAACTAACTCAGGAATAGGTTTTAAAGTTATAACTCCTTACCCAGAAAATATAGAAAAAGAGGTATATATTTATCAGATTATTTCTGAAAAAGAAAATAGTTTATATGGCTTTAACAGTTATGAAGAGGTTGAGTTTTTTGAAAAACTATTAAAGATTCCACAAGTTGGTCCTAAATCAATTATTCAGATTTTAAAAACTTACAAATTAGAGGAGATTGAAAACAAAATAGCAAAAGGTGAGATACTTCTTGTAAAAGGAGTAAGAAAAAAAGTTTTAGATGATATCTATAAATATTTATCAAAAGAGAGAGAAGAGATATCAATAAGTGATAACAAAACAAAGGATTTAATTAAAATTCTTTTATCTTTAGGTTTTGAAAAAGATGATATATTTGAGACATTGAAAAAAATAGATGATAAAGAAAAAATTTCGATTGAAGATTATGTAAAAAAAGCATTAAGGATTTTAAAAAATGAGTGAAGATTTAAAAGATTTTAAACTCAGACCAGAATCACTATCTGAATACATTGGACAGGAAAAAGTTATTGAAAATTTAAAGGTATTTCTTGATGCTGCAAAAAAGAGGGACGAGGCACTTGATCATATTCTTCTTTATGGTCCTCCAGGGATTGGTAAGACAACCCTTGCTTATGTTATTGCAAAAGAGATGAATAAGGATTTAAAACAGATAACTGGGCCTGCATTGGAAAAACCAGGTGATATTGCTGCAATTCTAACATCTTTGAATAAAGGTTCAATATTTTTTATTGATGAGATTCATAGAATTCCTCACAGTGTAGAAGAGACATTGTATCCTGCTATGGAAGATTTTAAATTACACATTGTATATGGCAAAGGTCCATCTGCGAAAACTTTAACAATAAATCTTGAACCATTCACATTGATAGGTTCAACTACAAGAGCTGGAATGTTAACATCACCTTTAAGAGAAAGATTTGGAATTGTTTTTAAACTCGATTTTTATAATATTGACTCTCTCATTAAAATTATTTATAGAGCAGCAAAATATATGAAAATTGATATTGATGAGGAATGTGCAAAAGAGATAGCAAAAAGATCAAGAGGAACACCGAGAGTAGCAATAAGAATTCTAAAGAGAGTTAGAGATTTTTCTGAAATTAAAAATAGAGGAAGAATTGATACAAATATTCTTAAAGAGACATTTAAATCTCTTGGTATAGATGAGTATGGATTAAATTCACAGGATAGAAAGTTGGTTAGAATTTTAGTAGAAAAATTCAATGGGGGACCAACTGGAATTGATACACTTTCTGCAATTCTTGATGAGGATAGAGATACAATTGAAGATATATATGAACCATATCTTCTCCAAATCAACTTCATTGAAAGAACTCCAAGGGGGAGAGTTGCAACCGAAAATGCACACAAATATCTTGAAATGAAAAAAAGAAGACTTTTTTAGGATGGAAAAACTTTTACTTCACACCTGCTGTGCTCCTTGTTTAGTTTCAGTTATTGATTTTTTTAAAGAAAAATTTGAACTTTTTCTCTATTTTTATAATCCAAATATACATCCATATAAAGAGTATGAACAGAGATCGAAAAGTTTTAAAGAGTATGTAGAGAGGATAGGTTATAAATATATTATTGGAGAGTATGATTATAAAGATTATTTTTTTAATGTAAGTCAGGATATTGAAAATAGGTGCATTTTTTGTTATCAATTAAGATTGAACGAAACAGCAAAGATGGCAAAAGAACTGAAAATAAATAATTTTACAACAACTATGATTTATTCGATTTATCAAAATCATAGTTTAATTAAAAAAATTGGAGAAATTTTAAGTAAGGAGTATGATTTAAATTTTGTTTATTATGATTTAAGAAATAGGTATTTTGAGGATAAAAAAAGGATAGTTGAATTGGATTTATACAGACAAAAGTATTGTGGTTGTATTTTTTCAGAAATTGAAAGGTATGGAGTTATAAAAAATGAAAGATTTTGGTAAAATAATTATTATATTTGGTATAATTCTTTTATTGATTGGTATAATTTTTTATTTTTTTGACAAATTGCCTCTATTTAAACTCCCAGGAGATATTATCATAAAGAGAAAAAATTTTACTATCTATATTCCAATAGTATCAATGATAATTATTTCTATAATATTAACCATCATTTTAAATCTTATTTTTAGAAAATGAGAAAAATTATTTTATCAATTTTGATTCCTCTTTTTCTATTGTTCACCTTTGCTATGATAATAGGTTTTTCCAAAAATTATTATTATTATGAATTCGATAGGATTAAACCAGAATATGAGCTGAATATCGATTCAAAATTTATTAGATATGCAGCTCAAGTTATACCAGAATATCTAACAGGAAGAAGAGATAATCTTGAAGTCCCTGGTTTTAAAAACTTTTTCAATGAAAGAGAGATAATGCATATGGAAGATGTTAGAAATATTTTTAAATATCTTATTATTATAACAATTTCTATAGGAGTTATAATTTTTTTATTGATGAAGAAAAAAGATTTACCAAATATCTTTCTTTATTCATTTATTCCAATTCTCTTATTTTTAATTTTATATCTATTCGTACCGTTTGATAAACTTTTTATAAATTTTCATCTTATTTTATTTAGAAATGATTTATGGTTATTAAATCCTGAAACAGATAGATTGATAGTCCTTCTACCAGAAGATTTTTTTATAAGGTCTTTCCAAAAAATATTAATTTTTACCTCATTAACATTAATTTATCTTTTCTCAATATTTAACGTACTGGAGGTTAATTTTGAAAAAAGAGATAAATGATTTTCTATTTTTTATTGAGAATTTTAAATCTTGCTCTCCTCACACAATAAGAGCATATAAAAGAGATTTAATTGATTTTTATGAATATTTAAAATCTGAAAACTTAGATTATAAAAATATCACAAGAAATGACATAAGAGGTTTTCTTCAAAAACTGAGAGATAAAAATTTAACAAAAAAAACTATATCAAGAAAAATATCTGGTGTGAGAAGTTTTTATAGATTTCTATTAAAAGAGGAGTATATAGATAAAAACCCGCTACTAACTCTTGAATTACCAAAAGTTGAAAAAAAACTTCCGACTTTTTTAACAGAAGAAGAGGTTTTAAAATTAATTAATTCTCCTAATAAAAATAACGTTCTCGGACTAAGAGATTATCTAATATTAAAGATGTTATATTCCACTGGAATGAGAGTTTCTGAACTTGTGAGTTTAAGAATTTCTGAGCTGAACCTTGAAAAAGGGGAGGTTATCATAAAAGGTAAAGGAAGTAAAGAGAGGGTTGTTTTTTTACCTGAAGATATCATAAATGATATAAATTTTTATTTACAAAAAAGAAAGAAGAATTCAAATTATCTTTTTTTAAATAGAAAAGGGAAACTATTAACAGATAAAGGAGTTAGACTACTTGTTGAAAAATATGCAAAAAGGGTTATCCCTTATAAAAAAGTCACACCTCATACTCTTAGACACACTTTTGCTACACATCTACTCACAAATGGTGCTGACTTAAGAAGTGTTCAAGAACTACTCGGTCATACAAAACTTTCAACAACTCAAATTTATACGCATCTTACAAGAGAAAATTTGAAAAAAGTTTATGAAAATTTTCATCCACATTCTCAAAAAAATCAAAATAACAACTCTAAGGATACTTAATTTTCTCTTTTTCAAAAAGAATTTTTCCAATTCTATCTTTCAAGATATCAATATTTGTTTTATTAAGGGCAGATATTAATATTGAATCCTTATCTTCATTTATAATTCTATCAATTTGATAATCATTTAACAGATCAATTTTATTATAAACATTTATGATTTTTATATCTCTATCCAATATTTCATTTAAAATTTCTCTAACTGTAGATATATGCTTTTTATATGAATTAGAAGAAGCATCAACAAGATGTATTATCAAATCAGAATAATTTATCTCCTCAAGAGTTGATTTGAATGATGATATTAAAATTGGTGGTAATTTTTGAATAAAACCTACTGTATCAATAAATAAAATCTCCTTTTCATACTCTTTAAGATATGATTTTCTAACAAGAGTATCTAAGGTTGCAAATAACATATCTTCTGTGTATGTTTCCTCTACTGTTAGTGCATTAAAAAGTGTGCTCTTTCCAGAATTTGTGTAACCTACAATTGATACAATAGGTATTTTATTTTTTTCTCTTAATTTTCTTCTAATTTCTCTTCTTTTAGCTATTTCTTCCAACTCTTTTTGAAGAGAATTTATCTTTTTCTCAATATTTCTTCTTTTAAGTTCAATTATTTTTTCACCTCTTCCTGCTCTTATACCTGTTATGCCCATTTGTTGATCTAAACTTTTTCCTATTCCAATTATTGCTGGAAGTTCTGTTTTTAATCTTGCAAGTTCAACCTGAACTTTAGCTTCTTTTGTTTTTGCTCTTTTCTCAAAAATTTCAATTATAAGATGGGGTCTATCTAAAATGAAGAGATTAGAAAATTCTGATATATTTTTTATCTGTGAATATGAAAGTGTCTCATCAAATATTAAATATCTTGCACCCGACCCTCTTGCATATGCTACAATCTCCTCAAGCGCTCCTTTACCAATATAAAATTTTGGATTAATTTCCCTCACTCTTTTTAAAATTTTATTTACTACTTCAAAGCCTAAGGTTTTAGCAAGTAGTTCTAATTCATCCAATGTCTCTTCTGGGAAATATTCACTATTTTTTTCTTCAATGAAACCTATTAATATTGCTCTATTATTAAAATATTTTAACCTATCCATAAAAATAGATAAACTAATTGGTTTATTATAGGACCTAATAATCTACTTATAACTCCAAGGAAAAGTAAAATTATTAAAATCAATGAACCATAAATATCAATTTTTTGATTTTTTAATATATCTTGTGGATATTTTGAAATTAAACTGAATAAAATTTTAGAACCATCAAGAGGAGGTATTGGTATTAAATTGAAAATTGCAAGAACAATATTAATTATCACTCCATATTGAACAAAAACATTAAGGTATGAAGCGGATAAAGCTGGCGATGGAAAAATTATAAATTTAAAAATCAATCCAAAGATAAAAGCAAGAACAATATTAGCTAATGGACCAGCAAGAGATGTTATTATTAAATCTCTTCTGATTTTTTTAAATCTATAAAAATTTATTGGGACAGGTTTAGCCCATCCAAAAGCTATACTGAAATTTGTAGAAATTAATAATAATATTGGTAAAATGATAGTTCCAAAAATATCAATATGTTTTAATGGATCAAGTGTCAATCTACCATACTCTTTTGGTGTATCATCTCCAAGTTTATAGGCTGCATATCCATGAAAAAATTCATGAAAAACTATTGCAATTATAATCGCTGGAAATGTAAATAGAACCTTTAGAATGTTATTTAACAACATACTTTTTACCTTCCTTTCCAAAATTTTCAATAACAAAATTTACTTCATCTTCTAAGGTATGAAGATTTCCATTTAAAACCTCTTCTTTTACTTTTTCAAAAATATATTTAAAATCTCTTGATGGTTCAAAACCCATTGATATCAAATCTTTACCTTTTAATTTAATTTTGATATCTGATAATTTAAAAATAAACTCTCTAATTTTTTCCTTTTCTTCATCTTCAGATTTATATAATAGATATATCAACTCTTCTAAACTCAAATTTTTCAAACAGTTAAATACCTCATATTTTGATGAACACTTTTTTAGCTCTTCAATTTTATCTAAATAAAAATTTTCATTTTTAATAAAATCTTTCTTTAAATTCCATCTCTCTATTATCTCTTTTCTATTATAATCATGCAGTTCACTTATCAACATAAAAAATAGAATTGAATCTAAATCATAAGCTATATTATTTTTATTTAATTCAGGAATAATATTCAAAGAAAATTCAATTTTTTGGATTGTTTCATTTGTTAATAATAATTTTCTATGTATGAGTTTTAATCCTCCTAAACTTTTCAACAATTTCAATCCTTTTAGAGCAATTTTTTCATCATTAAGAATTGTGAAAAGCTCCTCTTTTATTCTCGTATTTTTTGCGTCTGTAAAAAGTCCTGTTTTTATTGTATTTTTTATTAAATTTTTGGTCTCTTTTTCAATTTTGAAATTTAATTTCACTGAATATCTTACTGCTCTCAATATTCTTGTTGGATCATCAATAAAGCTTAAATTATGTAAAACTCTAATTTTTTTCTCTTCTAAATCCTTAAATCCATTTAAAAGATCGATTAAATTTCCAAAACAGTTTTTATTGATACAAATTGCAAGAGTATTTATTGTAAAATCTCTTCTTAATAAATCATCTTTTATATTTCCATCCATTTCAACTCTTGGTAAAGATGCTGGTTCTTTATAGTATTCTCTTCTTGATGAAGCTATATCAATTCTTAAATCATCGATATTTAATGTTGCAGTTTTAAAATCAGGATAGATATGGATGTTTGTTTTTAAAATCTTTTTAAGCTTTTGTGAAAATAATATTGAATCACCTTCAATAACTATATCAATATCTTTTGATTCCAAATTCAATAGAGTATCTCTTACAAATCCACCAACGAGGTATGCATTTATTTTCATCTCATCAGCAACTCTTCCGATTTTTTTTATTAAAGATAGTGTCTTATATGATAAGTTGTTTTCGAGTATTTTATTTATTTTAGATGCCTCAACTTTATAAGGTTCTATTATTTCGTTTTTTAAATAGATCCCTCTTAAAATATCACTTCTTGTGATTATTCCAACAACTTTTCCTTTAACTACAACTGGAATCCTACCTATATTTTTTTCTACCATTATTTTTTCTATATCTTCAAGAGAAGTATCAGGAGTAACAAAAATAAATTTCTCAATCATAAAATCCTTCACTTTAAAATTTGTCAATCCTAAAAGCTCAACCTTAGAAATTTCTGATCTTGTTATTATTCCTATTATTTTTCCATTTTTTGTAACTGGCAAGCCTGAAAAATTAAATCTTAACATAATATTTTTTGCTTCTTCAAGGCTACTATCAATATCAATAGTTCTTACAGGAGTACTCATTATATCTTTTGCATAAATTTTAATCTTGACATTATTTTTTATCAATTTAATCAATTTATTATATACATTAGTTTTCTTTAAAGTATCAAAATTTGCAGATGCAGCTGTCTTATGTCCTCCTCCACCAAAAAATGATAATATTTTTTTCACATTTATATCTTCTGTTCTACTTCTACCTATTATTATTGTTTTTTTATCTAAAATTAATATTGAAAAAATTGCTTCAAGGTCGAAAAGTTCAAGTACTTTATGAACCAAGAAGCCAACCCCTTCTGTATATTCACATATCTTTACCATAGAAATTCCTATTTTATAACCATTTATTTCAACAACTTTAAGGTTGGCTAATATTTTTTCAAATATCTTTTTTTGAGTATCAGTTAGATATGTTATTAGATATTTATGAACAATTTTAAGGTCAACATTAAAATTAAAGATAAAAGATAGTGCCTCAATATCATATGGTTTGGTTGTTATAAATAATAAATTTCCTGTATCTTCATAAATTCCAAGTGCAAATAGAGATGCTTCAAGTGGTTTTATATCGATATTTTTTTTCTTAATCATATGAGTAAGGATTGAAATAGTTGCGCCAACCTCTTTTACTATTCTCTTAGCGTTTATTTTTACCTCTTCATCAGGATAATGGTGGTCAATTATCAATACTTTTGGATGATTTTCGATAAATTCTTTCAATCCTGTCACTCTATCTGGATATTGAGTATCAACCATAATTACTCTATCAATTTTAGATAAATCAATATCTTTTAAATTTTTTAAATTTTCAAAGAGACTTCCATAAAGAGAAAAGAAAGAGTAAACTGATGAAGAAAAAGATGGAATCAAACAAATTGAATTAGGAAAAATTTTCCCAGCGAGTACTAAAGAAGCAAGTGCATCAAAATCTGCGGTTGAATGAGTTACTATTAAATTCACAATTTAATTATATCAGATATAGATTTTATTTTAATCCTCTATTTTTATTTTCAGTTCTTTAAGTTGGTCTTTAGATACTTCACTTGGTGCATTTGTTAAAGGACAGGTTCCTTTTTGAGTTTTTGGAAAAGGTATAACATCTCTTAAACTATTTCCATTTATAAAAAGCATAACAATTCTATCAAGTCCAAGAGCAATCCCACCGTGAATTGGTGTTCCATATTTAAGAGCATTTATAAAAAAATCAAACCTATCTTCAACTTCTTTTTCAGAATATCCAAGAATGTTGAAGATTTTCTTTTGAAGCTCAATATTATCTATTCTGATACTACCACCGCCAATTTCAAATCCATCCATAACTATATCATAGGATCTCGAAAAAACTTTTGATGGATCTTTATCAAGGAGTTCTATATCTTCAGATTTTGGAGATGTGAATGGATGGTGTCTTGAATCCCACCTATTTTCCTCTTTATTCCATTCAAATAAAGGAAAGTCTGTAATCCATAACAATTTATGTTTGTTCAAATCGATTAAATTATATTTTTTTGCTAAATCTATTCTAATTTTTCCTAACTTTTCAAGGAAGGTTTCTCCACTTCCAATGAAAAATAAAATAGTGTCATTACTTTCAGCTATTTCTTTTAATTTATTTAATTCATCTTCATTAATATAGTTGTTTAATGGAGAGCTTATCTTTTTTTCAATGTTAAGAGCAATCAAACCAGGGATTCCATTTTCTTTTACCAAATTTTCAATTTCATCTTTTTCTTTTCTTGAAATTATTACATTTTTGATTAAAAAACCTTTAATTCTTTCATTTTTTTCAATGTTACTTTTAAAAAGTGAAAAATCACTATGTTTAAATATATCTGTAAAATCATTTATCTCTAAGGAGAATCTTAAATCTGGTTTATCTGTACCAAATTTCTCCATTGCATCGAAATATTTCATTCTCATCAATGGTATCTCAATATCAATATTCAATACATCTTTAAACAATTTCTTGAACAATCTATCTGTTAAATTCATAATATTTTCTTCATCTACAAAAGACATTTCAACATCGATTTGGGTGAATTCTGGCTGTCTATCAGCCCTTAAATCCTCATCTCTAAAGCATCTTGCAATTTGATAATACTTATCTAATCCAGAAATCATTAAAATTTGTTTGAAGAGTTGAGGAGACTGAGGAAGGGCATAAAATTTTCCTGGATTTATCCTTGATGGTACCAAAAAATCTCTTGCTCCTTCAGGTGTACTTTTTGTAAGAATAGGAGTTTCGATTTCCCAAAAACCCTCACTATTTAAAAATTCTCTTACCGAAGTTGAAATTTTGAATCTCGTATAGAGATTCTTTTTCATCTCTTCTCCTCTAAAATCTAAGAATCTATATTTTAATCTTAAAATTTCGTTTATCTCCCCTTCACTATCAATCTCAAATGGTAAAGGAAGAGATTCATTTATAATTTCAAGCTCTTTACAGTTAATTTCTATTTTTCCAGTTTTTATATTTTCATTTATGTTTTCTTTTGGTCTTTCTCTAACATCTCCAGTTACTTTAACTACCCATTCATTTCCAATTTTTTTTGCTATTTCAAAAATCTCTTTTTGATTAGAATCTACAACAACTTGAACAAAACCAGATCTATCTCTAACTTCAAAGAAAATTAGACCACCAAGATTTCTAATTGTTTTAATCCAACCATAGATAGTTAAATTTTTACCGATATTTTCTTCTGTTATTTCACCACAATATTTTCTTTTTACCATTAGAAGCCTCCATAATTATTAAGGAAATTTGATAAATTTTCAATTTTAATTAACTGCTGCTCCTCTTTTTTTAAATCTTTAAAAATTAAAAAACCATTTTTTAATTCATCTCCACCATAAATTATCATATAGTTTATGTTCATTTTAAGTGCATTTGAAATTGATGTTTTTATATTCTTAAAATTATATGGAAAATAGACTGAAAAATCAGATTTTCCTAAATATATGTAAAATTTGAAGGTTTCTTCAAAATATTCTTTTGATAATGGAGAGATAAAAATTATATTTTTTTCATTTTTAGGTAATAAATTTTTAGTTTCAAGAATCATAATTAATCTTTCAACACCCATAGCAAAACCAACTCCTGGTACTCTATCTCCACCTAAATATTCACTTAAATAATCATATCTTCCGCCACCAAGAACAGCATTTTGAGCTCCTAAATCACTTGAAAAAACTTCAAAGACAGTTCTGTTATAATAATCAAGACCTCTGACAAGCCTATTGTTTATTTCATATTTTATCTTTAAATCATCAAGCATTGATAATATCTTTTCAAAATGATTTTTACTTTCATTTGATAGATAATCAATAATTTTCGGAGCATCTTTTGTAACATTAATACAGCTCTCTTTTTTACAATCTAAAACCCTCAATGGATTTTTTTCTAATCTTTTTTTACAATCATCACAGAGTTCTGAATATCTTGTTCTTAAAAAGGATTTTAATTTCTCTTTATAAACATTTCTTTCTTCAATATCTCCAATTGAATTTAATGAAACTGATAAATCTTTTAATCCTAATGATTCTAAAATCTGTAGTGATATAGATATAACCTCAACATCAAGTTCAGGTTTTTCATCTCCAAGTGCTTCAATTCCAAAGTGAAAAAATTGTCTGAATCTACCCTTTTGAGGTCTCTCATATCTAAACATAGGACCAAAATAAAAAAATTTAGCAGGTTGTGTTAATGTTTTTAAATTATTTTCTAAATATGCTCTTACAGTTTGTGCCGTTCCTTCAGGTCTTAATGATAACTTCCTTCCACTTTTATCAAAAAATGTGTACATCTCTTTTTCAACAATATCTGTATCCTCGCCTACTGTTCTTTCAAAAACTTCAGAATGTTCAAAAATTGGAAGAATTATCTCTTCATAACTAAAATTTTCAACAATTTTTATTATTTTATCTATAATAACTCTTATACTTTTACTCTTATCTGGTAAAATATCAGGTGCACCTTTTGGCCCTTTAATCATTTTTTATCACCTTTATAAATTTTCTTTTACCAACTTTAATAATGACTTCTTTATCTATCTTTACTTTAAGAGAGGAATCTGAAAATCTTTCATTATTCACATATATTCCACCTTGCTCAAAAATTCTTCTTCCCTCGCTCTTTGATGAAACTATATTTTTCTCTTTTAAAAAATCAATCAAATTTATCTCATCTGAATCAACAAAAAAGGTCTCAACCTCTTCTGGAATCTCTTTTTTACTGAAAACTTTAATAAAATCTTCCTCTTCTTTATCAGCTGCCTCTTTTGAGTGATATCTCGCTACAATCTCTTTTGCAAGTCTTAATTTATATTTCATTGGATTTTCACCCTCTTCCATTTTTATCTTATACTCTTCTATTTCTTTAGGAGAAATATCAGTCAATAATTCAAAATATTCGATTATAAGATGATCTGGAATGCTCATTATCTTTCCAAACATCTCTTTAGGATTTTCATTTATTCCAATATAGTTTCCTAAACTTTTACCCATTCTCTTCTCACCATCAATGCCTCTTAAGATTGGCATTAATATCGCTATTTGTTCTTCTTTTCCAAGCTCTTTCTGTAACTCCCTCCCACATAAAAGATTGAATTTTTGATCACTTCCACCTAACTCAATGTCGGCATCTATTACTATAGAATCATAAGCTTGCATAACTGGATAAAAAAATTCATGAAGATAAATTGGACTTCCACTTTTATATCTATTAAAAAAATCGTCTCTTTCTAAGATTCTTGCAATAGTAAAATGCGAAGAGAGAGAAACTAAATCTTTTAAAGTTAGATTCAATAACCAATCACCATTAAATCTAATTATAGTCTTTTCTTTATCAAGAATTTTAAAGGCTTGTTCACTATAATATTTTGCATTTCTTTCAATTTCATCTATAGTTAATAAACTTCTTGTTTTATCTCTTCCAGATGGATCTCCAATTACTGCTGTTCCGCTACCGATAATCAAGATTATTTGATGACCTAAAATCTGAAAATCTCTTAATTTATTTAAAACAACAGTATGACCTAAATGTATATCAGGAGAAGTAGGGTCAACTCCAAGTTTAACATTTAAAGGCCTTCCCTTTTTTAATTTTTCAATTAATTCATCCTCATTAATGATCTCGAGAGTTCTTTTTTTTATAATTTTAAGTTGCTCATCAATAGAAAGCATAAAATCTCCTAAAAATTAAAAATATATTATATCATTTTACAACCTTTTCAATAATTTAACATACTATATTCTTTATCCAAAAAGATTTTTCAATTTCCCAAATTCAGTAATTACATTTTTAATAAATCTTCAATTTCTTAAAAATCTTTTTTTATTTAATTAATTTTACTATATAAATAAATAGTTGATAAATAAAAGAGTGTATTTTATGTTAAAATAATTTAGTAATATGAAAAAGAGAGTTGGTTTATTTTTTGGATCAAAATCTGTAGAACATGAGATATCTATAATCACAGCGATGCAGGTTTTAAATGCAATTGATAAAGAAAAGTATGAGGTTATACCAATTTACATAGATAAAAGAGGTGAATTTTTTACAGGGAATTATTTAAAAGAGATAAATAATTTTAAAAACCTGTCTTTGATACCAAAAAATTCACAAAAAATAATAAATTTGAAACTGAATGTTAAAAACAAAATGATTTTTGAAACAGAATCAATTTTCAATAAAAAAATAGAAATTGATATAGCATTCAGTACAATACATGGAACTTATGGAGAAGATGGCAAAATTCAAGGGATTTTTGAAATGTTAAATATTCCTTATGTTGGAGCAGATGTAACATCTTCTGCCTTAGGAATGGATAAGGTTCTTATGAAAGAAATTTTTAAAACAAATGACTTGCCAATAGTAAATCATTTATGGATTAAAAGAGATGAGTGGGAAAATAAAAAGGATGAAATAATAAAAAGTATTGAAGAAAAAATTAAATATCCTTTATTTGTTAAACCGGCAAATCTTGGTTCAAGTATTGGAATAACAAAGGCTTATGATAAAGAAAATTTAATTAATGGAGTTGAAATAGCAAAATTTTATGATAAAAAAATTATCTTTGAAGAATCAATCGAAAATTTAAAAGAAATAAATTGTTCTGTTTTAGGAAATGATGAACCAATTGCTTCAGTATGCGAAGAGGTAAAATCGAATAAAGATTTTTTAGATTATGAATCAAAATATAAATCAAAACCAAAACAAGAGCAAATTCTAAAAAAATATGGTCATACTATTCCTGCCAATATCTCAGACATAAAAACTAAAGAGATTCAAGAGTTAGCAATTAAAGCTTTTAAGGCAATAGATTGTAAAGGAATAGCAAGAATAGATTTTTTAATGGATAAAACAACTGAAAAAGTTTATGTTAATGAAATCAACACGATGCCAGGTGCAATATCTTTTTATCTATGGGAGGCATCAGGAATACCATTCCCAAATTTAATTGATAATCTTATAAATCTTGCTTATGAAATATATGATGATAAAAATAAAAATATAACATCAATTGATAGTGATGTTCTTTTACAAGATATAAAGGGAGTTAAAAGGATATAAAAATTAGATGTTTGTTGAAATTGATGGGTTGAAAATCTTTTATAATATTGAAGGAGATGGTGATCCAGTAATTTTATTACATGGATGGGGAGCAAATTCAGATTCTCTGTTTCCAATATCTAATTATCTAAAAAAAATTTATCAAACTATTTCATTAGATTTACCAGGTTTCGGAAAAAGTGATATACCTTTAAATTCATTTAGTGGCGATGATTATAAAAATATTGTTTTAAAATTTATAAGCCTCTTAAATTTAAAAAATTATGTGATTATCGGTCACTCATTTGGTGGAAGAATAGCTATAAGAATTGCAAAAGAAAATCCTGATGAATTAAAAGGTTTAATATTAATAGACAGTGCTGGAATTAGAGAAAAGAAAACAAAAAAACAGAAAATAAGTGAAAGTACATTCAAATTTTTGAAAAAAATAACAACAAAATTATTTAAGGGAGAGAGTAGGGAAAAAATTTTGGATAAATTGAGAAATATTTTTGGTTCAACTGATTATAAATCGCAAAAAGGTGTTATGAGAGATACTCTTGTAAAAGTTGTTAATGAGGATTTAACCTCATTTTTAAGAGAGATAAAGGTAAAAACATTAATCATATGGGGTGAAAAAGATAAAGAACTATCTGTTAAACATGCTTATATTATGAATGAATTAATTCCAAATTCTAAACTCATCATTCTAAAAAATTGTGGACATTTTCCCTATCTCGATAACTTACCAAAAGTTTTATCTGCTATAGAATCTTTTTTAGAGGAGATATATGGAAGTAGTTAACTTAATATTGAATTTCATTTTTATAACGATATCCTTTTTTATATTTTTAATTAATTTATTGTGGTATCTTCAGGCATTACAAATCTTAGAATATTTCAACATTAAATTTTTAAGATGGATAAAGAGAAACTATATATCAATTTTTTTAAAAAATTATCTACTCCTTTTAATAATTCTTATAAATTTCATTTCTATTTTTATATCTAAAAACAATTTTTTTAACTATTTTCTAAAAATCCTTTCAATATTATTACTTCTTATAGTTTTATTATTAAATTATAAAATATATAAAAAAAGAAAAAAATTATCAAAAAAGGGGCTGGTCTTTACAAAAAGGTTAAGTAGAATTTTATATTTAAATGTCGCTTTTTTTGTCTTATTCATCTTTTTGATATATCTATTTATTCCAGATTATATTTATCTATCAATACCAATCTATCTATACATTCTTCCAATAATTGTTCTTTTATTAAATATAATTATCTTACCTTTTGAAAAATTGATAAATAAATACTATTTTAATGATGCTATAAAAAAAATAGAGAAGTTAAAACCTTTTATCATTGCTATAACAGGAAGTTATGGAAAAACAAGCACAAAATTTTTTATCAATCAAATGTTAAAGAAAAAATTTGACACCTTTATGACTCCAGAAAGTTATAACACTGCAATGGGAATAACAAAGGTGATAAGAAACGATTTAAAAGAGAATGATAAAATTTTTATTGTTGAACTTGCAGAAAATGAGGTTGGCGGTTTTAAAAGATTATTAAAATTAATTAAACCTAATATTTCAATTGTTACATCAGTTGGAATTCAACATCTCGAAGAGTTTGGTAATGTAGAAAAAATATATAAAGAGATAGATTATTTTATCAACTATTCAATTAATTATGAAGATTGTGAATTGGTTGTGTTGAATGGAGATGATGAGTTTTTATCAAAATATTCTGATGAAAAAATTAAAAAATGTTCTATTGAAAAAGAGTTAGATTTTTATGGGGAAATAGTTGAAACAAACTTATCTGGTTCAAAATTTAAACTGTTTTATAAAGATGAAGAGATTTTTTGTGAAACAAAAATAATTGGAAAGGAAAATTTAAGAAATATATTAATTGCATCTTATGTTTCTTATAATATGGGGCTTCCCTTAGATGAAATTTCAGAATTTATAAAAAATCTTGAACCACCTCCTCACAGATTGAATGTTATAGATAGAGGAAATATTTTAGTTATAGATGATGCATACAACTCAAATCCAATTGGGGCAAGAATGGCAATAGATTTATTATCAACATATAATAAAGGAAGAAAAATTATAATAACACCTGGTTTTATAGATTTAGGAAAAAAAGAGTTTGAGGAAAATAAAAAACTTGGAGAATATATGATAGATAAAGTTGACTATGTTTTTCTTGTTGGTGGCAAAAGAACAAAACCAATTTATGAGGGTTTAATAGAAAAAAATTTTATAAAAGAAAATGTTTTTATTTTTAAAAATTTTTATGAGGCAAATGAATTCTTAAAAAAATTTTTAAAACCTTTTGATGCTATACTTTTTGAAAATGATTTACCTGAAATCTTTGAAGAAATTTAAAAAAATGATATAATATCTTTTGGAGGTCAAAGAGTTATGCTCTTTGAAAATTTTAAAAACCTTAAAAATTTTAATAAGGAGGTAAAAAAATGACTGCTTTAATAGCATTAGTTGGGGCAGCATTTTATTTATTTTTTTATTTTGTTTATGGTAAAAGGTTAGAAAAAGAAGTAGTAAAAGCAGACCCGAATAGACCTACGCCAGCAGTCAAATTAAGAGACAATATTGACTATGTGCCTGCAAAGCCATTTGTTTTGTATGGGCACCATTTCGCTTCAATTGCTGGTGCAGGCCCAATAACAGGTCCTGCTATAGCTATGGCATGGGGTTGGTTACCTGGACTTTTATGGGTTTGGCTTGGTAATCTTTTTATTGGTAGTGTTCATGATTACCTTGCTTTAATGGCATCTGTTAGATATGATGGAAAATCAATTCAATGGGTCTCGGGAAAATTGATGTCAGCAAGAACAAAATACACATTTGAAATTTTTATCTATTTTACTCTTCTTTTAATAATAGCTGCCTTTATGGGAGTATTTACAGGACTTGCAACAACAAATGCATCAATAGGAACAGCATCAGTTTTATTTATCATAGTTGCATTAATCGAAGGAGTTCTTCTTTATAGGACAAAACTTTCATTCACAGTTTCATCAATAATTGGTGTCATACTATTAGTACTTAGTATATATATTGGATATGCCTTTCCTTTTATCAAAATAACAAATGCACACACTTGGTATATTGTTTTAGCAATTTATTCTGTTTTTGCTTCATCTCTTCCGGTCTGGATACTTTTACAGCCAAGAGATTATCTTAATGCTTATATTTTATGGGCTGGTTTAATATTAGGTCTTGTTGCTGCAATTTTTGCATTCAAAGGGTTTAATTGGCCAACATTTACAATATTTAGTGCAGTAACAGTTGGAGGAAAACCATCACCATTCTGGCCAACAGTTCCACTTGTTATTGCTTGCGGTGCTTTGTCTGGTTTCCACTCTCTTGTTGCGACAGGTACAACTTCTAAACAGCTTGATAATGAGTTATCTGGACTTTTTATTGGTTATGGAAGTATGTTTACAGAAGGTTTCTTAGCAACCTTGGTTATTACTTCAATTGCAGCATTTGGTATGCAAGTTTTCCAAGGTGCTGCTGGAAAACTAACAGATCTTAAAATTGATTTAAATCTTTTAATGACAGATAAAACATATCTTGCAAATAAATATGCTGCAGCATCAAATAGTGTAGGTGGTGCTGTAGGTATATTTACAAAATCATTTGGTAAAATGTCAACATCAGTTGGACTTCCAGAAAATATTGGTACAACCTTTGCTGGATTGTGGGTATCAGCATTTGTATTAACAACTCTTGATACAGCAGTAAGACTTGCAAGATATGCTTGGAGTGAAATTTGGGAACCTGTTAAAAGGGTTAGTGAGGGATTTTATAAGTTTATTGCTAATCTATGGGTAGCTTCAATCATTGCTGATGGTTTAGCACTTCTTTTAATCTGGTGGGGTAGTTATAATATTCTTTGGCCAGGATTTGCTGGTGCAAACCAATTACTTGCAGCAATTGCGATGATAACAGCAGCAATCTGGGTTAAAAGAGTCCAAAAAGCAAAACCTAGTTGGCAAATGGCAGTTCTTATCCCTGCTCTATTCTTATGGATAACAGTTACAATAGGATTGATATGGTATCTATTTGTTGTTGTTCCAGGAATTGCAGTTGCATTTAATAAATATATGCTTGGTGGTTTTACAGTAATAATGTTAATTCTAAACTTCATACTTGTTGGTGATTTTATAAGTGGATGGAGAAAAGGTCCATTACCTGAAGCTGAGACTAAATAAAAATTTATGAAAAAACTCTTTGACCTCCTTAAAAAAATATTCAAAGGATTAGATATAGGTTTAAGGGAGGTTTCGACCTCCCTTATAGAAAAAGAGTTAGAAGAAACTGAAAATGTTTTCGCACTGCTTACAATGGGTGCTTTTGCAGGAATTCCATCTCCACCAACTGGCATTATTTTAAGAATTTTACCTTATATGCAAAGGGAAATTTATGTAATGATTGCAAGAAGCAAAAACATTGATGATACTCTTGCTGAAATAGCTGGAATATTTAGTATAGAATAAAGACATTTTATGGATATCTATTTTTTTCTTGGCAAAGGGGGGACTGGGAAAACAACAATCTCAGCAAGTTTTAGTGTAGGTTTATCACATTATAATAAAGACATTAATTTTTTGATCGCTTCACTTGATCCTGCTCATAATCTTGGAGATGCTTTTAATATTGAGCTATCAAACAAGATAAAAAAATTAACAGAAAATCTATCTGCGATTGAAGTTGATTTGGAAAAAATGATTAAGGAATATTTAAATGACCTTTCAACAAATTTAAAATATACATATAAATATCTTACAAGTTTCAACCTTGATAAATATTTTGACGTTTTAAGATATTCTCCTGGAATAGAAGAGAATGCTGTTCTTGAATCAATCAAAAAATTTTTAAAAATGAATGAATTTGATGCATTAATTTTTGATACTCCTCCAACTGGGATAACAACAAGAGTTCTTGCACTGCCAAAATTAACTTTAATATGGACAAAAAGATTGATGGATATAAGAAGAAAAATTCTTGATAGAAGGAAAATGATTGAAAATGTTAAAGGGAAGACTGAAGCTATCATAGGTGATGAGGTTATAACATTAACAGCGGATGAGAAAGAAGATCAAATAATGATAGAACTTGCAAATTATAGTAAAGAGATGGAAGATTTAATGAAACTTTTTCAATCTGATTTAACAAAAATAAATATAGTAACTATGCCGGAAGATTTGGCTCTTTTTGAAACAAAGAGGATTATTGAATCATTGAATAAGTTTAATATAAAAACGAATAAAATATACTTAAATAAATATTTGATTTTTGATAACCCTCCAGAAGTTATTAAAGGAAAAATTATTGAACAGGATAGAGTGATTGAGAAGATGAGAGAGGAGATAAAAAATATCAGTATTAAAGATATTCCACTCCTCTCACAATCGCCAAGAGGTATTGAAGATTTACTAAAATTTTATGATAATTATATATTAGAATGAAAACAAAAGGTGATGAAGATTTAATTAAAAGAATTAAAAAAATTTTATCAAAAATTCAAGAGCCAACAACTGGTCTTGATTTAATCACTGGTGATTTTATTCAGGAGATTGAAATCGATTTTACAAGAATAATTATAAGATTAAAAAGGTTATATCCAGAATATTTTTCACCAAGTTATATATTTATTTCAACATATCTTATGAATTCTCTTGCAAAAAAAATTGTTGATTTATTAAATAAGGAAGGTTTTACAGAAGTAATAGTCTTAAGTGGAAAGGAAGATTTTTAAATGTCACAAGGAGAAATAATTTTAATTATCCTCATTATTGGAGGAGTTGTATCTTTACAATTTTTTCAAGGTAGAAAGTTAAATGTTGCCTTGATGAGATATTACATTAGAGGATTTGAAAATAATTTAAAACCAAAAGACCAATTATATACCTGGATAGGTGGATATGTTGGTTTTAAAGTCCAATATGAAATAGATGATGATTTCATAAAACAAATAGAGATGTCTTTGACTCTACTTCCAAGACAAAGTTTATTGTATTTACCAATATCTTTAATCACAAGAAGACATGATAGACTGTATGTAATAATAAGATTAAAGCAGAAGTTGGGTTATGATGCTCATATTATCAAAACTAACTTTTATTTCCCTGGACCTCCATTAGAAGATATAAAAACTTACAAAAAAGAAATTGTAAATCATGATAATAATAAATTTTATATTTTTTATAAAAATAAAGATGATATTGGAGCTCTTGAAAAATTAGTAAAAAGATCAATGGATTTTAAAAACATAAAACATATCGGATATACAAGAGAAACAAATGTAATTTTCTTACTTTTAAAACCAGATCCAAATAAAACTCCAACAGATCTAAAAAAACTTGTTAATAATTTACAAGCAATTGTAAATTATTATTAATCCAAAATAATTTTTGTTATAATTTAGACTAATGACAGGAGGTCATATATGAGTAATTATAGTTATATTGGAAAGAATATAAAAAGGCCTGATGCGGTAAATAAAGTTACTGGTAAAGCAATTTTTCTTGATGATATCAAAATTCCAAATATGTTATATGCAGAAATTTTAACTCCTCCTTATGCTCATGCTAAGATTTTATCTATTGATACATCAGAAGCAGAAAAAATGGAAGGGGTTGTAAAAGTTGTTACAGGAAAAAATTGTAAATTTACATATGGTGATTGTATAAAAGATAGATATCCTATGGCTGTTGATAAAGTTAGATACATAGGAGAAGCTGTTGCTGCAGTTATAGCAGACACACCTCACAATGCGAAACAAGCAGTAAAAAAGATTAAAGTTGAATATGAAAAATTACCTGTTTACACAGATGCACTTGATTCACTAAAAGATGATGCGGTTTTGATTCATGAAAAAAATGGAGAATACTGGCATTTACCATCATACAAACCAATACCAAATACAAATATTGCAAATTATTATGTTTTAAAAAAGGGAAATTTTGATGAAGCTTTAAAAGAGGCAGAGGTTGTTGTTGAAGGTGAATTTAATACCAAATTTGGTTCATCAAGTGCAATAGAACCCCATGGAACCATTGCCTGGTTCCATGAAGATAATACCATCGAAATATGGTCATCTTCAATTTGCCCTGCAATAATACAAGATGACATTGCAAGAACATACGGAGTTCCTGCAAGTAATGTTAGAGTTCATATTCCAGAAATTGGTGGATGTTTTGGATACAAATCTGATGTTACAATAGAACAGACAGTTGCTTATATTGCAAGTCATATGAAAGGTTACCCAGTAAAATGGGTTGCAAGTAGAAAAGAAGATTACACAAGTTCACTTATTGGACATGGTGCAAGAATAAAAATGAAAATAGGAGCAAAAAGAGATGGTCAATTAGTTTTTATTCAATCAAAAGTTTATCATTCAACAGGTGCATACGCAGATACTGGTGTCAATATAACTATGGCAGCAACACATACAGTTGGTGTTTATGAATTTCCATATGCTTTGTGTGAAGGTTATACAGTTTATACAAACACTCCTCCTGTTGGAGCATTTAGAGGTTATGGTTATCAATATGCACATTTAGCAGTTGAAAGACTTATGGATATTTTAGCAAGAAAATTAGGAATGGATAAATTTGAATTAAGAGAGAAAAATTATCTTAGAAAAGATAAAAAATTTGCTACTGGTGAAGTGTTTAATGAAGATTATGGAGATATAAAAAAATGTTCTGATGCTATCAAAAATATAATTTTTGAAAAAGAGAAACCAAAAGAGGATGAAAATTATTTTTATGGAAGAGGTTTTGCGGCAGTAGTCAAAGCCCCAAAAGGAGCTTCAAATTCATCCAAAGGTTGTTATGTTAAATTTAACGGAGATGGAAGCGTATCAGTTAATATGGGAGGAGCAGAAGTTGGACAGGGTTTAAGAACAGTAATTCAACAAATTGCAGCAGAAACATTAAAAATTGATATAGAAAAAATTCATTGCTACACAGAAATTGATACTCAATATTCTCCTTGGGAATGGCAAACGATTGGCTCTATGTTTACAGTTCAAGGTGGAAGAGCATTGATAAGAGCATGTGAAAAAGCAATTGATAAACTGTTAGAAAATGCTTCACTTGCTCTTAGAGTTGATAAAGATATGCTTGAGTATGATGGGGAAAAAATATTTTTAAAACATAATCCAAATATATTTGTAAAAATTGTTGATCTTGTTAGAGGTTATATGCATGAAGATGGTGTTACTGTTGGAGAAGTTATTCAAGCAACCAGTGACGCAAGACTTCCAAGATATTCAAATCCCGATCCAGAAACAGGAATGGGAAATCTTGGAGTTTCTTATACTTTTGGTGCTCAAGGTTGTGAAATAAGGATAGATAAAAAAACTGGAGAGGTTATAATAGATAATTTTGCATCAGCATTTGATATTGGAAAGGTTATAAATCCTGTTCAATTAAGAGGTCAAATTGTTGGTGGTGTAATGATTGGTATTGGTGGAACTCTATACGAGGAACTAAAATTCAATAAAGATGGAAGGTTAATTAACCCACATTTTTCAAGTTATAGATTTCCAACAATAAAAGAAATGCCAAAAAAATATGAAGTTGTTTTTATTGAAACGCCCGAATCAATTGGCCCTTATGGTGCAAGAGGTATTGGCGAACATCCTGTGCTTGGAGTTGCTCCAGCAATTTTAAATGCTATATATGACGCTATAGGAGTAGATTTATATGAAGTACCTATATCAAAAGAGAAAATGCTTGAATTAATAAAAGATAAAACAAAGGAAAAAGCAGGAGTGTAATATGGAAAAAATTAATTTTAAGGTTAATGGTGTGTTAAAAACCGTAGAAATAGAAGGTTATGAATCTTTACTTGATATCTTAAGAGAAAAATTCAATTTAACAGGAACTAAAAGAGGATGCGATGATGGTTCTTGTGGAGCTTGCACTGTAATTGTTAATGGTGAAGCAGTTAAAAGTTGTATTTTTTCTGCAAAGAAAGTTGACAATGCTGAAGTTATAACAATTGAAGGTTTGGCTAAAAATGGAGAGCTTCATCCAATACAAAAAGCAATGATTGATTCTGGTGCTGTTCAATGTGGATATTGTACTCCAGGAATAATAATGGAATTATATTCACTTTTTAATAAAAATTTAGATGTAGATGAAGAGCAAATTATAGAAGCTTTATCAAAACATCTATGTAGATGTACAGGATATGAATCTATTCTTGATGGTGCTAAACTTGCACAAAAATATTTAAAAGAAAAATAATTTTTGGAGGTATCAAATGTATGATATTTTAATTAAAAATTCAAAATTAAGAAAAAAGGATGGACTGTTCTCCATCGGGATTAAAGATGGAAAAATAGAAAAAATTTCACAAAATATAGCAGATAAAGGTGAAAAAGAGATAGATGCAGAAGGTAAATTAGTAACTGAATCTTTTATAAACCCACATCTTCATCTATGTAAAGTCTATACTTTTATGATGATGGAAGAAGAAGCACTCAAAGATTATCATGGAGAAGAAATGGGAAAAGCGATGACAGCAATAGAACTCGCCTCTCTTATAAAATCTAAATATGATGAAAAATGGATTGTTCCAAATGTTAGAAAAGCAATAAGTCATGCAATTAATTATGGAGTTACCCATGTAAGAGGATTTGCAGATGTTGATACAAAAGCAAAACTTGAAGGAATTAAAGCTTTACTTAATGTTAAAGAGGAATTTAAAGGAGTAGTAGATTTACAAGTAGTTGCATTTCCACAAGATGGAGTTGTTAGAGAAAAAGGTGCTTATGAACTTGTAGAAGAAAGTTTAAAAATGGGTGCTGATTTAGTTGGAGGAATTCCATGGATAGAATATACAGAAGAGGATGAAAAAATTCACATTGATAAAATGTTTGAACTTGCAAAAAAATATGATAAAGGAATTTCTATGCTTGTTGATGATGCTGGTGATCCAACACTTAAAACCCTTGAAATGTTAACACTTAAAACAATAAAAGAGGGCTTTAATGGAAGAGTTCTTGCTCATCATGCAAGAGCAATGCAATTTTATCCAACTCCATATTTTATGAAACTTGTCAATCTTCTTAAAAAAGGTGAAGTTGGAGTTGTAAGTGATCCTCATACAGGACCTCTTCATGCAAGGGTTAAGGAGATGATTGAAGAAGGTGCTCTTGTTGTTTTAGGACAAGATGATATTTCTGATGCATACTATCCATATGGTAGAAACAATATGCTTGAAGTTGCTTTTCTTGTTTCACATATATTATGGATGACAACAAAAGAAAATATGGAAAAACTTTATGATATGGTAACTATTGATGCTGGAAAGGCAATTGGTTTAAAAAATCATCGACTTGAAGAGGGAAACGATGCTAATTTAGTTATTCTTAATGAGGACAATGTTCTTGAAGCGTTAAGATACCATAGAGAGCCAAAATTTGTTATTAGTAGTGGAAAATTGATTGATTTAGAAAAATATAAAATATAAAAAAATATAAAGGGAGATTACCTTTCAACCTCCCCTCTTATTATCTCTTTAATTCTTGTTAACCTTCCGTGTGTTTCTCTTTCAATTTCATCAAGTTTCATTTTTATAAATTTTATTGTTTCATTTAAAGATGGAATTAAAACATATTCAAGTGCATTAACTCTTCTTCTTGTTTTTTCAATTTCTCCCGCAAGTTCTTCAAGTTGTTTTAATTGTTCACTATATTCTATTAAATCATTTAAAAAATTAATAAAACCCTGATTGAGTAAATCATATTCAAAGTTAGATATTTCTAATGGATAATTAAATGGATCACCTTCAAAACTATATTTTATTTCAGGGACAGTAACACCCATAACATTTTTTTTCTCTACATTTAAATCTACTTTGACTCTTGGTTTTGATAATAGTTCTAATTTTTCTTTTCCAAGTTGTGATTTTGAAAATAATAAAAGTTTTTCGAGATTTAAAAATTCATCATCAATTTTTTTACTTTTCTCTCTAAAATCTTTTATACTTACGATGAACTCTTTAATCATACCTTCAAGTTTATCTTTAAGAAGTTTATGTCCTCTAATTGCAACAGCTAATCTTTTTTTCAGAGTAAGAAGAACCATACGGTTTGGATTAACTCTCAATCTCATATTATTTTTCCTCTGAAACAAACCTTTTTAAATATTTTTCAATATATTCTTCTCTTACTCTCTTTAATTCAGGAATTGGTATCATTGAAAGAAGTTTCCATCCTATATCAAGAGTCTCTTCAATATTTCTATTTTCATATTCACCCTGATTAACAAACTCTCTTTCAAATCTATCAGAAAATTTTACAAATATTCTATCAACTGAGGTTAATGCAGCTTCTCCAAGAATTTTTGCAAGCTCTTCAGCATCTTTACCTCTTGAGTATGCTGCATATAATTGATTCATCAAATCACTATGATCTTCTCTTGTTTTATCTTTTCCTATTCCTCTATCCTTTAATCTTGAAAGTGATGGCCTCACATCAATGGGTGGATATATTGCTTTTTTATATAAATCCCTTGATAAGAAAATTTGTCCTTCTGTTATATATCCTGTTAAATCTGGAATTGGGTGTGTTTTATCATCCTCTGGCATTGTAACTATTGGTATCTGAGTTATAGAGCCATTTTTGTTTTTTATTCTTCCTGCTCTTTCATAAATTGATGCAAGGTCTGTATACATATAACCAGGATAACCTCTTCTACCTGGAACTTCTTTTCTTGCAGCAGATATTTCTCTTAATGCTTCACAATAGTTTGTCATATCAGTTAAAATTACAAGAACATGCATATCAAGATCAAAAGCAAGATATTCAGCAACTGTAAGTGCTGTTCTTGGAAGTGATATCCTTTCAATTACAGGGTTATTTGCAAGGTTAATAAAAAGTACTGCTTTACTTAGAGCACCAGTTTCTTTTAAATCATTAATAAAAAAATTTGCTTCTTCGAAAGTGATACCCATAGCTGCAAAAACAACTGCAAATTGTTCTCCTGTCTTTAACACTTTGGACTGTCTGGTGATTTGAGCAGCAAGATGGGAGTGTGGCAAACCACTACCAGAAAAAATTGGAAGTTTTTGTCCCCTGACAAGAGTATTCAATCCATCAATTGAAGAAATTCCTGTCTGTATAAACTCATTTGGATAATCCCTTGAAAATGGATTTATTGGGTTTCCATTTATATCTATCAAATCATCTGGAATAATTTTTGGCCCATCATCAATTGGTTCACCAAATCCATTAAAAATTCTACCAAGTATATTTTTTGAAACTGGAACTTCAAGACCTTTACCTGTGAATTTAACTCTTGCCTCTTTTGGATCTATTCCTATTGAAGGTTCATATAGTTCTATCAATGCTTTATCTTCCTCAGCAACCATAACCTGTCCTTTTCTTTTTTCTCCATTTTTTAAAGTTATTTCAACAATTTCATTATATTTAACATCTTTTACATTCTGTATTATCATTAATGGTCCAGCTATTTCACTTGTTGTTAAATATTCTTTGGACATTTATCTAACTTCCTCCTTACTTTTCTCTTTTAATGAAGAAAAATCTCTTTCAATCTTTTCAAAAAGTTCATCAAAATATTTAAGGTCACTCTCGCTTATGTATTTAGCTCTTGCAATATCAACTCTTACATCAAGATTGATTATTTTATCAAGTTCAATGCCTTCATCTAAAGCCTTGTTTCCCTCTTCATAAAATTTTATTATAGCCTTTAACATTAAATATTGTTTTTTTAAAGATGTATAAGTATCAATTTCATGGTATGCATTTTGATGTAGAAAATCTTCTCTTATAGATTTTGCTCCTTCAAGAATCATTCTATCTTTTGGTGAAAGTGCATCAATTCCAACAAGTCTTACAATTTCTTCGAGTTCTGCTTCTTTTTCTAATAACTCCATTGCAATTTCTCTTAATTTTGGCAACTCTTCATTTATATTTTTTTTATAAAAGGAATCAAGATCAACTGTGTAAAGTGAATAACTTGTCAACCAGTTAATAGCAGGGAAATGTCTTGCTGAAGCGAGAGCATCATCAAGTCCCCAAAAAACTTTAGTAACCCTTAAAGTTGATTGAACAACTGGGTCTGATAAATCTCCACCAGGTGGTGAAACAGCACCAATAACACTCAAAGTTGAAATTCTACCTTCTTTTCCAATATTTACAACCTTACCACTTCTTTCATAAAATGATGCAATTCTTGATGCAAGATAAGCAGGATATCCTTCTTCACCTGGCATCTCTTCGAGTCTTCCTGATATTTCTCTCATAGCTTCAGCCCATCTTGAAGTTGAATCTGCCATTAATGCAACATCATAGCCTTGGTCTCTATAATATTCAGCGAGTGTAATACCTGTAAAAACAGATGCTTCTCTTGCTGCTACAGGCATATTTGATGTATTTGCTATTAAAATTGTTCTTTTCATAAGTGGATAACCTGTTTTCGGATCCTTTAACTCTGGAAATTCGATTAGAACTTCTGTCATCTCATTCCCTCTTTCTCCACATCCTACATATACAATAATATCTGCATCAGCCCATTTAGCTAATTGATGTTGAGTAACTGTTTTTCCAGAACCAAATGGTCCTGGTATACAAGCTGTACCACCTTTTGCAACAGGGAAAAAGCCATCAATAACTCTTTGTCCGGTAATTAGAGGAAAATCAGGTGGAAGTTTTTTAACTATAGGTCTTGGTATTCTTACTGGCCACTTTGTTAGCATTTTAATCTCTATTTCATTTCCTTCGTTGTCTAATACTGCAACTACATCTTCAACCCTCTTGTCTCCTTTAAATATTTTTTTTATCTTCCCTTTAACTCCAACAGGAACAAGAATTTTATGTTTAACAATTTCACTCTCTTGAACTAATCCTATAATATCTCCTTCAGATACAAAATCTTCTTCTTTAACTATAGGTTCAAATTCCCAATATTTATCTCTATTTATAGGATTTTCTTTTACTCCTCTAACAATATATGAACCAAAACTACTGCTTAAAATATCAAGAGGTCTTTGTACTCCATCAAAAATTGAACCAATCAAACCTGGTCCGAGCTCAACTGATAATGGTGTACCTGTTGACTCTACCTCTTCTCCTGGTCCAATACCACTTGTTTCTTCATATACCTGTATAAACGAAAGATCTTCTTTTATTTGAATGATTTCACCAAGAAGTCCAAGTTTTCCTACAAGAACAACATCATACATTTTTGCAAATGGTAGACCTCTTGCAACAACAAGAGGACCTGAAACTTTTGTTATTATTCCTTTTTTCATAATTTATTCTCCTTTTTCAAGGATATCAACTCCTATAGCTTTTTCTGATGATTTTTTGATATATTTATAATTAATTTCTTTTTTAATACCCTTTGATGGTAAAAATATGACTATAGGTAAAAATTTTTTTTCGAGTTCTTCATACACTTTTAAAATATCATCTGAATACTCTTCTGAAATAATAATAATTGTGTAATCTCCACTTTTGTATGATTTAACAAAACTGTCAGCTATATTTTTACTAATAGTATCAAAATTATATGATTTTAAAAATATAGAAAAATCATCATCTCCTAAATACAATATTTTACCCATTAATTAATCTAAGCCTCCTTATTATTGAATCAGATGATTGATTATAAATTAAACCATTATAAATTATATTTAAGTTAGTATAATGAAAATCTTTTAATTTTAAATAAGAGAATGCTATTTCTGGCCCAAAAACAAAAAATTTAGATTCCTTTAATATTTTTATTGTATATTCGTCTTTTTTCTTATCAAAAAATGTTAAGAATTCTAAAAGCTCTTTTTCAATAAAATTTTTATATTTTAAATTTATAAATTCAATGAAATTTTCAGTAGTCTCTTTTTCAAAATTTTTAAATTTGCTATATAAAAAATAACCATTTGGGATAAAGAAAAACTTTGTTTCAAAATATTTATGCTTTAAAAAACTTTCTATATTGTGAAAATCAATCTCTATTTTAATGAAATCAACAAGGAATGGTGAATATTTAAAAAGTTTTATCTCATTTTCAAATTTATCTTTAAGAAAAGATAGTCTTTTTTCATCAGTTAAACCATTAACAATCTTATAATAGTTTCTTTCTATTTCAAAATATTCTATTATTGATTTTAAAGGTACCTTTTTTCCAAAAAAAGAAAGAGTATTCTCCCAATCTTTTTTTAATACTTCTTCAAAATTGGTTGTTTCATCTACTATATCATTATCTTTTTTAATCTGTTCTATAAAAATTTTTGGTGATACAGATAAATAACTTTTATAATGTTCAAGTTTTGGAAATTTATCAGTTAAAATTATAGATTTTGATGATAAATAGCACCAATCACTGTATTTAAGTTTCATCTTCTTCAAAAATCCTTTTTGAAATTTCAAGAACTTCTTTATCCCATATCTCTTTAAACTTATCTTTTAGTGTTATTCTTGATATAAAACCTTCTCCTTCAATAAATGTTTCGTTGTCCTCAATAAATTTAATTTTGCTTTTTCCTAAGTTTTTCTCTACATTTTGTATAATATCTTTTTTGAAAGATTCATCAAAAATAATTTTAAGACTATTTTTATCAAAATGAATGACTTCATTTCCTGTCTCAATTACCTTCAAAATTTCTTTAAAAAAGAAATTTTTTTTGTCATTGTTTGATAGATCATTCAATTTACTGCTTATATTGTTAAATAATTCATTCAAAATCTGATTTTTTCTTTTAAGTTCTACTAAATCAAGTTCAAGTTTTAACTCGTTTTCCTTTTTCTCTATTAGTGATTTTTTTTCTTTTTCTATTAATTCATTCCATTTTTTTTCAATATTTTTTAGTTCTTTATTTAATTCAATATTAATTTTTTCTATATATTCATCACTTTCTTTTTTTAATTTTTTTAATTCTTCCTCCCCCTCTTTTTTTATCTCCTCTATTACTTTATCAAAATTCATAGTCCAGCTGTCACAAATGATGTTACAAGTATTGCTGCAATGAGTGAGATAACGGCATATATTTCTACAAGACCTGGTAAAATAATAGCTCTTCCTGATTCCTCTTCTTTTTCAGAAACAAGATTAATTGAGGCAGAAGCAACTTTTCCCTGCCATATGGCAGAAATAAGTTCAACAAATCCCATTCCTAAACCAATAAAAAATAGTTGCATACCAGTATTAACTGGTATTTTTGGTATTCCTCCAAAAAGCCCTATCCTTGTTGCTATCCAGAATAGTTCAATAAAACCATAGAAACCTTGTGTACCAGGAAGTGCAGTTATAACAAATAGTTTTCCATAAAGATGTGGTTTTTCAGATAAAACTCCAGCTGTTTGCATTGTTGAAATACCAATTCCAATTGAAGAACCAATACCAGACAAGCTTATTACTGCCGCCATTCCTAAAATAGCAAAAACTAATCCATAAACTTCTGACATATTAAATCTCCTTTCATTGATTTTTAATCACAATTCTTTCACTTTTAAATTTAAATGGTGAAAATTTTCTTCCACCATTTTCATAGAATCTGCCAAAAAACTCAAGAAAAATTAATCTTGTAGGATGAACAAATGATCCTAAAAGACCCATAAAAATATTTAAACCGTGTCCTGCAAGTAGAATTAAAGGTAAAATTAAAATACCAATAATTCCTTGACCAAACATTCTTGCTATAGTGTTGATAATTACCCCTAAAACTGTTGTTGAAAATCCAAGAGCAAGCAATCTTGAATATGAAAGAATATCGCCAAGAGCAGATGAAAAACCATAAGAACTTACAATTCCATAAAGAGAAACAACACCTCCTATTAACTTTCCAATTATTGATTTTGAACTTCTTCCACCAGTTAAGACAATTAAAATAATACCTGATAGGAAAATATATAGAAAAATTTTTGATAAAGATGGATTATTCATAAAAACAATATATAAAACTATACCAACTAATGATATTACCCATGATATTTGATCAAAAATAGCATCAAGGATTTTCTTTTTTCTTATATTATCAAAAGCTTTAAGTAATATAGCAAAAATTTGAGTTACAAAACCTACTGCAAGAGAAAATATAAGCATCTTGATTAAACCCGGGGTTTCGCCAGGCTTTTCTTCTAAAAGATTTATTATTGCAAAATTCGGAAAAGAGAGTAAATCACCAGCCCAAGAATTAGTCAAAACTCCAACAATAGATGAAAAAACACCTAAAATCATAAAAAAATAAAAGAAACTTCTATCTTTTTCATGCACATTAAAAATCTTTATTAGTAGCATACAACCAAAAATAAGTATTAGACCATAAATTACATCTCCGAAACATAGAGAAAAAAATAAAATGAAGAACGGGGTAAGAAATGGAGTAGGATCAAAATCAGAATATTTCGGATAACCATACATATTGACAAGCATTTCAAATGGTTTTACAAATTTATTGTTATTTAATGAAACTGGTACTTTTTCCAAATCTTTAGGTTCTTCATAAAGAATATAAATATTATCAAAATTTTCATTAACTTTTTGCTCAAAGATTTTAATATCTTTTTCTTTAATATATCCTTTTATATAAATTAGATATTTTGATTCAATAACTTTCAGTTTTGTTTCTTCTTCATTTTTTTTGTCAGCATAAAACTCTTTTAATAATTTAAGATCGTCTAAATTTTTTGATTCCTTCTTTATTTCTGTCTCTATATCATCTGACATTTTTTGAAGTTCATTAATTTCTAACATTAAATTTTCATATATTGCTTTTGGCTTCCCTGAAAAATCTTTAAAATCATATTCATTGAAATCTATATTTTTTAACAATTCATAAAAAGATTTATCTTCTCTTAAAAAGGCTATTATTAAATAATAGTTTATTTCATCTTCTGAGATTATTACAGGTTCACATCTCTCTTTTTCATCTAAAAGTTTTTGATAATTACTTTTTTTTAAACTTCCGAAAATAATTTTTAGTTTCTTCAATGTATCAATTTTTTCAATTTCATATTCTAAATTAAGAAAAGGTTTTATTTTATCTGCATCTTTTCTTAAAGATTTTATATCATCAATTAATTTTTCATTTTTCCTCACTAATCCAAATACTTTTTTATATAAAGAATTAAAATCAAGTTTATTAACAATATTTTCAAGATTTTTGTATTCAATATCTAATCTTTCTGGTATAAAATCTGCAATAAACCCTTTTTTCTTTTCGAATTTACTGAACTGATTTAACAGGAAATCTATTTCACTAATTACCTTATCATACTTTTCAACATTAATATCTTTAAAAAAATCAGAACTTTCAACATCCTTAATTTCCTCTATATCCACTTTTTCTTGAAGTTTTAAAAATGTGAAAAAATTATTGAAATTTTTCTTTGATAAAAAAATGTTGATTTCTTTAACTTTATCTATTGCCATATTATTCTAATACCTTCTTGACAATGTCTTCATAAATTGAATCAAACTTTTTTCTCCAAATTTTTTCTTTTTCATCAAGAAGTTTTTCTAACCCATCTATTTTTGATTCTCTCTTCTCTTTATAATCTTTTTCAATTTTTGATAGCTCATTTTCAAGCTTTAATTTAAACTCTTCTTCTTTTTTTCTTATAGAACTCTCTTTATCCTTTATGACTTGTCTCTTCTTTTCTTCTAATTCTTTTTTGTAAGTTTCAATTTCTTTTTCTATTTCAATTTCAACTTGTTTAATCTTATCAATAAACTCTATTTCCATTATAACCTCCAATTGTCTTTTTGTCACTTATAATTATATATTTTAATGTTACTTTATCTCTCAAATACAATCATTATTATAACATATTATTTTAAAACTTTAATATAGTTACATTCAGCATCAATAAAACCTTGCAAATTTGCCTTTTTTTCTTTCAAATCATAAATATAATTTAAAATATTTTCTGAAATTTCTTCACCAGGTACAACTATTGGTAATCCAGGTGGATAAGCAGAAATTACTTTTCCAGAAATTCTTCCTTTAGCATCCTTAAATTCAATTATCTCTTTCTCATTTATATATGCTTCTTTAGGTGTTACTGCCATTTTAGGAATTTCAGGAATTATTACCTCTTCTTCTATTGGTCTCTTCTTATATTTTATTGATATATCTTTTAAAGTAATAATCAGTTTATCAATCTCTTCCTTTGTAATTCCCGGAGTTAAAAATATAAGTATATTATATGAATCAGATAGTTCAATTTCAATATTGTAATTTTTATTTAAAATTTCTTCGACTTCAAAACCAGTTAGACCTATTTTTTTTGTATTTATTGTGATTTTAGTTAAATCTAAATCATATACCTCATCGTTTAAAATTTCTTTTCCAAAACAATAAAAACCGTCAATCTTGTTTACTTTGTCTCTCAAATAATTACTTAAATCGATAATTTCATTCCATATTTTTTCACCTTCGGATTCCATTTGATATCTTGCGACATCAAGAGAAACCATAAAGAGATAACTTGGAGAAGAGGATTCTAAATAGGTTAAGGCATCGAAAACTTTATCCATATCGACTCTATTTCCTTTAATATGTAAAAATGAAGTTTGCGTTAATGCAGGTAATGTTTTGTGCGCTGATTGAACAATCATATCATATCCAATTTTTATTCCAGTTAGTGGGAGTTCGGAGTTAAAAGGAAAATGAACACCATGTGCTTCATCAAGTAACATAGTTTGATTATATTTTCTTCCAATTTTTAATATCTCTTCAATATTTTCACACATTCCAAAATAATTTGGTGAAGTTATTAATGACACTTTTACAGAATTATTTTTCAATTTATCTTCATAATCTTCTGGTTTTATTCCCCATGGAATTCCTGAGTATTTATGGATTTCAGATTGTATATATATTGGCTCAAGATCAAATACTGCAAGTCCACCTATAACTGATCTATGAGAATTTCTCTGTAAAATAACCTTATCTTTTGATTTTAAAGTTGAAGAAAGCATCACTAAGTTGCCAACTGTGCTTCCATTTATTAAGAAAAATGTATAATCTGAACCAAATGCTTTAGCTGCAAGTTCTTGTGCTTCTTTAATAACACCTTCGGGTTTATGAAGATAATCTAAACCTTCAACCTCTGTAATATCATATAAAAATATATTTTCTCCCCATTCATCTTTCAACAATTTATAAATTCCTTTGCCTCTATGATGACCTGGCATATGAAATGCTGGTCTTTTTTTGTTAATATAATCTTTCAATGTAAAAAATAAAGGAATTTTTTTATCCATTTACTCTCCTTGGTCGGGATAGCGGGATTTGAACCCGCGACCTCTTGGTCCCGAACCAAGCGCCCTACCAAACTGGGCCATATCCCGTAGTAAAATTATATATAAAAAATGGTCGGGGCGACTGGACTCGAACCAGCGACCCCCAGCACCCCATGCTGGTGCGCTACCAAACTGCGCCACGCCCCGGCCTTAATAAATAATTTTATAAGATATTAATAATTAGTCAATCTATTCTATAAACTTTTACTGTATATGGTGTTTGACCCCCTGTACACTACTCAGTTAAAAATGTGTTAATGCAAGACCTGACCCCAAAATGTTTATCTAACTATGCACTCTTTTAGGCTTCTTTTTGCTTTCAAATAAAGCATATTAATATATTCATCTGAATATGGCTCAATATTTCTTAAATTATCATCAAGCAAATCTCCAATTTCAATTTTTCTAATTACAAATTTTTTTATTCCTGTTAAAGAATCAACTATATCCTCAAAATCCTCTTCACTCATTGTTGATGGATGAGGTGTAACAGAAATTTCATAATTAAATGAACTTGTTTTTAAGAATGTTAATAAATTTTTAAGATTTCTTATATCAACATTCACCTTAGATACCTCTTTATATTTAATTTCATTTATTGGTGCTTTAATATCAATTGAGATTAAATCAATCAATTTTGATATAATAAGTTTTCTTAATAATGGTTCATTCGTTCCATTTGTTAAAATTTTTGTTAAAAAGCCCATTCTTTTTAAATCTTGTAACAAAAAAGTTAAGGATGGATTTATAGAAGGTTCACCGCCACTAATAACAACTCCATCTATCCATTTTCTATTACCCATTAAGAATTCTCTGATGCTTTCATAAGGAATATCAGGAACAGAATTACTATTTAATACTAAAGATTTCTGGTTACAATATGGACATCTCATATTACAATCGCCTAAAAATAAAATTGTTGTGCCTTTAGTTTCCCATTCCTTTAAAGAATGTTCAATAACTTTTTTAACTTTTATATTTTCATACATATTCAATTCTCCTTAATAAAATTTTAATTCCTTTAAAAATTATATCAGAATAAATAATTTGTTAATATATATGTTATAAATAAAATATGAAAACAACCGGAAAGACAGAGAGAATTAAACAAACATATATACAAAATATTAAAATACCTAACAGATTTAAATCATTTTTTTGGGATTGTCCTGATGGAAATGTTTATGTTGAAAAATTTATTTTAAGAATATTAAATTACGGAGATTTTGAAGATATAAAATATCTTTACAAAAAATATCCTGATGAAACCTATTATGTTGCATTTAGATATCCAGAAATAAAAAGAGGAGTGAAATTTTGGATAAAATTATGGAAAGAGAAAGAATAGAAAAAATGAAAGAAATTGCAAGAAAAATCCAAGAAAACTTCAAAAGTTTCTATCTTGCTGGTGAAACTGCTTTAATGTTTAAATATATGCATAGAATAACTGAAGATCTTGATTTTTTATCTTATAAACCTTTCTCTTTTTTAAGATTATCCTCAAAAATGAGAAAAAAATTTAATATTAAAAAAGAAGAAAAATTTGAAGATAATATAGATTTTATTATTAATGATATAAAAGTTTCTTTTATTTTCTTTCCATTTAAAAATATTTATAGACTCGAAAATTTTGATGACATAAAAATAGCTTCTGATTATGATATTTTTCTTAATAAATTATACGCAGCTGGTAGAAGAATTGAGAATAAAGATGCATTTGATTTTGCTTTTTTATATCAAAAATATAAATGGAATAAAAACAAAATAAAAAAAGATTTTGAAAAAAAGTTTTTAAATCAAAGTTTTGAAATATATTTAGGTGCAATATTTTCAATTGAAGATTATAAAGGTCTTGATAAAAATACAATTCAAATTATTGAAAAGATAAAGAGAAATTGGATAAAATAAATTATCGCCCCTCTACAATTCATTTAAAGAAAATATAAAAAAGTTTTTAAATTATTTTTGAGTAAAATATTCCAAAAAAATAAGTTAATACATAACACATCTTATCACTTCTTAGGCTCACCGAGTGCTTTACTTTTCT